>ERZ779850.648-NODE-648-length-40427-cov-6.736005_pt1 | contig 40427 bp, 44 predicted proteins | sample MGYA00511249_ERZ779850 | MGnify/ENA primary metagenome ERZ779850 (study PRJEB29588, sample SAMEA2162475) | human gut metagenome | biome: human gut; feature: human-associated habitat; material: faeces | place: Denmark | collected 2008/2010 ...
AAAAGAAGAGGCGTACCGCAGAGAGTACACCTCAGAACAGAGCTACCGCAAAAGTGTGGAGCAATATATTCGGTTTTACAATGAACTCCGTCCACATCGAACCTTGAAATACAAGACACCACAGGCGTTTGAGGAAGCCTACAGGGAACGTTTATAAAAAGGTCGTGTTCAAATAACGACATTGTGTAAAAATAATAGTTTCATATTCTGCGAGTTTTGATGCACATAAGCTCAGCAGATAAAAAAGAAAAGCCTTGGTTTCTCAAGGCTTTGAAGACAAGAAGAAACCCGTTTTTCGATAAAACTGTTCGAAAAACGGGTTTCATTCACATGGTGCGAGAGATGAGACTTGAACTCACACGACGGTTGCCACACGCCCCTCAAACGTGCCTGTCTACCTATTCCAGCACTCTCGCATACAATTTCCGATTGCTCAGTTATTATACTCACAGCTTTTGTATTTGTCAAGTGTTTTATTTCTTTTTGGCCGGATGTTCCATCACTTTTTTACTTGCGCTTCGTCCCGATATCTGGTATAATACCAGCTGTATGTATACTAAGGAAGGCGGGCGAGGCGGTTGCCGAAGTTTTTTGTTTCGCCGAACGATGTGCGCGGAAACTTTTTGACGCTTGACGGAGAAAACGCAGCGCATGCGAAGGTTCTCCGGCTCAGGCGCGGTGACAGCGTTCTCGTCTGCGACGGCTGCGGGACTGACTACCGCTGCACCGTTTCTGACATCTCTCCCCAGCAGATATGTCTGGTCGTAAACAGCACGGAAGCCTCCGGCGCGGAGCCGCTGGTCGCCTGCAGCGTCTATATGGCTTACGCGAAGGCCGACAAGCTGGAGCATGTGATTCAGAAGGCAACCGAACTCGGCGCGTATGAGATTGCAGCCTTTCCGTCCTCCCGCTGTGTGCTGAAGCTTGATGCAGCCTCGGCTGAGAAAAGGCGCGAGCGCTGGCAGAAAATCGCCGCGTCCGCCGCTGCGCAGTCGGGTCGGGGCCGAATCCCGCAGGTGCTCGTGCTGCCGTCGTTTGAAGACGCCGTGCAGCGTGCAGCCGGATGTGAGTTGGCACTGTTTCCGTATGAAAACGAGCATGCGCTTTCCCTGCGTCGCGCCATCGGCAGCGCGCAGGCAAAAACCGTCTCGATCATGACCGGGCCTGAGGGCGGTTTTTCCGACGAAGAAGTCCTGTTTGCACAACACGCCGGACTTCAGGTTTGTACGCTCGGCCCGCGCATTCTCCGCTGTGAGACTGCGCCGCTGTGTGCGCTCAGTGCCGTTCTGTTTGCCGCAGGCGCGCTGGACTGACACGACATCTATACAGTGTATAGGAATTTTGAATCAAAGGACAGAACAGAATGATGACAAAGAACAAAACTGCTGCAAAAAAGACGGAGGATCAGTCCGTTGTCTATAAAGTCCCCGCCGCATTCGTGCTGATGATCGTTGTAATTTACGCGTTTTGGAAGCTCGGCGGCTATTACAGCACCGTAGAGGGCTTTACGGCGCTTTATCCGATGTTCTGCGTTCAGCGGTATGTGTTTCTGGCGCTGACCGCCGCTGAGCTTGTGCTGTGCGTTCTGCTGAAAAACGGGCTTGCGCGGACGATCTGCCGCTACTGGCTGGCGGCGTTTGCGCTGCTGTTCGTCTCGAGCCTGATCCTGTCCATCTTCTGGACAGGCAACATGATCGTGATCTATCTGCTGCATGCGCTGGTTTACTGCCTGTATATGGTCTGGCAGCTTTATCATTCCGAATTTTTCACCTTCTCGCTGGTCACAGCCTCTGCAGGTGTTGTATTCTATCTCATCGCCCGCACCTCCTACATGGCAAACCGCATTGTGGGCAGCATTCTGCTGGCGCTGATTCTGATCGGCACGGCGCTCACCGTGTTCCTGTGCGCAAAAAATCGCGGCAAACTCAGTCTTGACGGCCGGACGCTGCGGCTGTTCCCGGACGGGTTTAATCCGCTGCTGTTCTACTTCATCTGCGTGCTCTGGGCTGTCGTGCTGGCTGCCTGCCTGCTTTTCGGCTCCGGCTTTGCGTTCTATGCCATGTTCGCGGCCATCGCCGTCGAACTGATCGGTGCCGTCTACTATACCTTCCAGCTGAAATAAAAATCCGCATAGGCACGCCCTCCGCTCCGTAAACATGGAACGGAGGGTGATTTTTTGTTTTCTGGCCGTCAGATCCTTAAAAATACGCTGCTGTTGACCGCTGCGGCGCTGCTGCTGCGGTTTGCGTCCATGCTGTTTCAGGCGCATCTGGCCGGACGTATCGGCGCGGAGGGGCTGGGCGCAGTGCAGCTTCTGCTGTCCGTATCCGCGTTTGCCACGACGCTGGGGCTGGCCGGAATGCGCGTGGCAGCTTCCTGTCTGTGCGCACAGGCGCACGGCAAGCGGGAACCGGAGCAGGTGCAGCTTGCCGCCGCGCACTGCCTCGGCTCTGTGCTTGTAACCAGCACACTTGCGGCGGCAGGGCTTTATTGTGCTGCGCCGCTTCTGGCGGAACGCATTCTGCATGAGCCGTCGGCAGCCAGAAGTCTGCGCCTGCTCGCAGGACTGCTCCCAGCCGGCTGTGCAGGTTTGGTGCTGGGCGGGTATCTGACCGCAGTAGGAAAGGTCTGGCAGCTGACCGCCATCGATGCTGGCGAACGCGTTCTGGGACTGGGCTTGAGTTTGCTGCTGCTGCGTTTTGTGCCGCAGACCGTGTCCGGGGCCTGCTTTGCACTGCTGGGTGGGGAACTGCTGTCGTCTTGCGCGGCAGACGCGGTGCTTTACGCGCTTTACAGGCAGGGATGGCGCGGTATCCGGCAGACGCATGCACCCAGCATGGCCCGGCGTGTGTGCGCTCTGGCAGCACCTTTGGCGCTGAACGATCTGCTGCGCGCAGCGCTCCGGGCGCTGGAGCAGTTTCTCATTCCTTGGGGCCTGACGCGTGCAGGTGCAACACGGCTGAGCGCGATGGCGGCGTATGGGACGGTCACGGGCATGGTGTTTCCCGCGCTCATGCTGCCGTCGGCGTTTTTGTACGCACTGGTCGATTTGCTGATCCCGGAACTTGCCGCCTGCCGCGCGCAGGGCCGCCGAGAACGACTCGCCTCCGTAACCGGGCAATGTCTGCGGGCAGGGCTGCTGTTCGCAGGCTTCACGGCAGGACTGCTGTTCGCGCTGGCTGAGCCGCTTACCGCGATTTTATACCAGAGCGAACAGGCTGGTCAGCTTTTGCGCGTGTTCGCGCCGCTGGCGCTGGTCTTATACATGGATGCGCTGACCGACGGGATGCTGAAGGGACTTTCCGAGCAGGTCGCAAATGTGCGTTACAACACGTTTACCTCGGCGCTGGATGCGGTGCTGCTTATGCTGCTCCTGCCGCGCTGGGGGCTGGGCGGCTACATTTTCGCGTTTACTGCGACGCATTTGCTGAACTTTGCGTTGAGCCTGCGGCGGCTGCTGACCGTTACCGGCTGCCCGCTTCGACTGTGCGCGCCGCTGGGTGTCGGTGCATGCGCCGCAGCGGGCGCGTTTGCGGCGCAGCTGCTGCCGGAGTTAGAAAGCATTCCAGCACTGCTGCTCCGCACGGCGGTCTTTTTCAGTGTATTTGTGCTGGCCGCGTGTCTCAGCGGAACAGCGGAACACTGTCTGCCGCCGAGCCTGCGCAGTCTGCTGCACCTGCCGGAGCGCAGCAAAAAAACGCAGGCAGTTCGTTGACTTTTCTGTCCAAAGGCCCTACAATCAGAATAGAATCTGAAATAAGGATGGGCTTTTCGATGATTTCTTTCCGCAACGATTATTCCGAGGGCGCGCACCCGCAGGTGCTCGCCGCACTTGAAAAAAATAACCTCATCACGACCTGCGGCTACAGCATGGACTGCTTCTGTGACGAGGCAAAAGACATTGTCCGCGCACGCTTTTCCTGCCCGCAGGCGGACGTGCACTTTATGGTCGGCGGCACAATCGCCAACACGACGGTCATTGCCGCTGCGCTGCGCCCGTGGGAGGGCGTGATCGCCGCCGATACCGGCCACATCAACGTCCATGAGACGGGTGCGATCGAAGCCTCCGGCCACAAGGTCTGCGCCATTGAGGCGCCCGACGGTAAGCTGACGCCGGCGCTTGTGCGTGAGGTCATGCGCCGCCACTGCGACGGACAGGACGAGCATATGGTTCTGCCGCGCATGGTCTATATCTCCGACGCGACAGAACTTGGCACGATCTATACAAAATCGGAACTTTCCGCGCTGCATGACGTTTGCCGGGAGTATGGGCTGTATCTGTTTTTAGACGGTGCACGCCTGCCCGCCGCGCTGGTTGCGGAGGGAAACGATCTGGCCCCGGCGGATTTTGCGAACTACTGCGATGTCTTCTACATCGGCGGCACGAAAAACGGCCTGCTGTTCGGCGAGGCCCTTGTCATCACAAACGACAGTCTCAAACCGCACTTCCGCAACATGATCAAGCAGCGCGGCGGCATGTTCGCCAAGGGCTTTTTGTTCGGGACGCAGTTTAAGGCGTATTTTAAAGACGATCTCTGGCTGTCCATGGCGCGCCACGCCGTCTCGCAGGCACAGCGAATTCAGGCAGCAGCCATCGAAAAGGGATATTCCCTCTATGCCGTCTCACCCACGAATCAGGTCTTCCTTGTCCTTTCCCATGCACAGATCGAGCGTCTGAAGCAGGACTTCGCATTTGAACTGAACGGACATGTGGATAAAGACCACGAGGCTGCGCGCTTCGTCTGCTCGTGGGCGACGCGCCCCGAGGCGGTCGATGCGCTGATCGCGGCTCTGTGATGGACAGGCTTTCTCATCCGTTTCCGCCGCTCTATGACGCGGATTCCCGGATTCTGATTTTGGGTTCGTTCCCCTCGGTCAAATCGCGCGAAGCCATGTTTTTCTACGGCCATCCGCAAAACCGCTTCTGGCGCGTCGTCTCAACCGTGCTGGGCTGCAAATGCCCGCGCACGGTCGAAGAGAAGCAGCAGATGCTGCATACGCACCACATTGCGCTCTGGGACACCATCGCCAGCTGTGAAATATCGGGTTCAAGCGACAGTTCCATCCGCGAGGCTGTCCCGACTGATCTCACGCCGATTTTACAGAACGCACCCATCCGGCAGATCTTCTGCAACGGCACGGCGTCTTATCAGCTTTACTGCCGCCACCAGCAAATGCGAACCGGCCGGACCGCCGTCAAACTCCCCTCTACCAGCCCTGCCAATGCCGCATGGAGTGTTGAGCGGCTTACGCAGGCATGGATGGTGATTCTAGATGCGCTTAAATGAGCGCATCCATACACTAAAAGCGCCCCTCTCCGAATCAGAGAAGGGCGCTTTCTGCTGTTTTATACGCTCTGTACGAACCGGAGGAAGGCCTGCCGGCCCTCCGGGGTGCACTTATAGACGCCTGCGTCCTCCAGCACCTGCATGAAGACCGCGCCGACCTCCTGCTTCAGAATTTCCTCCGCGTTTTCCGGTTTGAACGTGTACCGGGTTTTCAATTCCTCCGCCCAGTCTGCATGCTTCTGCAGCGTCTCATCGGCACGCAGATCCCTGTCCTGCAGGATTGCGTCTTTTAAAAGCGCAAGTTCTCTGTCCAGCCGTGACGGCAGAACGGCAAGTCCCATGACTTCAATCAGGCCGATGTTTTCCTTTTTGATGTGGTGCAGCGCCTCATGCGGATGGTACAGGCCCAGCGGATGCTCCGACGTCGTCAGATTGTTGCGCAGGACGAGATCAAGTTCAAAATCGTCTCCCCTACGGCGGGCGATGGGCGTGACGGTGTTGTGCGGAACACCGTCTGTTTCAGCAAGAATCATAGCGGATTCATCCGTATAATCGCGCCACGACGTCAGAATTTTGTCTGCCAGCTGGCACAGACGTGCAGAGTCCGGGCCGTTCAGACGCAGCACGGACATGGGCCATTTCACAATCCCGGCGCGAATATCGTCAAAGCCCGTAAACGCGACCGGCTGTTCGACCGGTGCTTTTTCCATGGCGAAGGTATAATGTCCGCCCTGAAAATGGTCGTGGCTCAGAATCGAGCCGCCGACAATGGGCAGATCTGCGTTGGAGCCGAGGAAGTAGTGCGGAAACTGCTTCGTGAAGTCCAGCAGGCGCCGAAACGTCGCGTCCGAGATGCGCATGGGCGTATGCGCTGCATTCAGGACAATGCAGTGCTCGTTATAATAGACATACGGGGAGTATTGCAGATACCAGTCGCCGCCATCCAGCTGCAGCGGAATGATGCGGTGGTTCTGCCGGGCCGGGTGGTTCATGCGGCCCGCATAGCCCTCGTTTTCCGCGCAAAGAGCGCATTTAGGGTAGCCGGACTGCGGCGCGTTTTTGGCAGCGGCGATGGCGCGCGGGTCCTTTTCGGGCTTGGACAGGTTGATCGTGATGTCGAGCGTTCCGTATTCGCAATCATACGTCCACTTCTTGTCCTTCGCAATACGGTCACGCCGGATATAGTTAGTATCCTGACTGAAGCGGTAGAACCAGTCAGTTGCTTCGCGCGGAGAGACTTCATAGAGTGTGCGGAAGCGGGTGCGCACCTCATGCGGGCGAGGCGTAAGGGTGCCCATGAGTTTCGTGTCGAACAGATCGCGTGCAACCTGATTGTCCTGACACACACCGCGCAAAACGGCATCGTCCGTCAGAGCCTGCAAAATGTCCGCAAGCGGCACCTCTGCGGGCGCTGCAGTTTCGTCAAAGGAATCCAATCCGAGCGCGTCAAGCAGCGCGTTGCGGCAACAGACCACATCGTCCGGCTGAATCAGCCCCGTGCGCACAGCATATTGGCAGAGCGCAGAAAGATAGGAATCAAGCATAACAGTACCTCTTTTCTGGTTTGCTTTATTATACATAGGAGTCTGCGTGAAAGCAACGTTTTTGCGAAAATCCAGGTGCACCGGCGCATTCTATTGTAATAGACTGTAACAGCCAAAACTTCACGCTATCGGCATGGGTGCAGACAAATTTACAGCTTTCTCGGGGCGGACAGAGTCCGCCTCTACCGAAACCGTGCGTACTTCGTTCACGACATTTCCCGCAGGCGGCTCTTGATCAGGCGGATGGCATAGTACATCGTCTCATAGCGCAGATACTGATCCGCATTCGCGTCCCACAGAACGCGCAGGCGGGGCACAAATTCGTCGTCGCCGTGCCAGAATTGAACAGCGATGCAAAGATCCTCGAAAAACGGCAGGGAAAAGCCCAGATCTGCTCCCGCTATCGGCGTACCGTCGAGGCGCAGGCAGACGCGGCGCAGCCGTTCCGGCTGCCGGTCGTACAGCAGTTCCAGTTCATCCGCGCGGTTCGGCTCCATCAGGCCCCGGTGGACCTGTCCGCCAAAGTCCAGTGTTGTTTTCCAGTCCCCGGCCGCTCTGCGGCCCGGCTTCGCGTCGCAGAGCAGGTCGAAGATCGTAAGCGTTTCGTCAAAGCCGTCCGCCGGAAGCCACGCTTCTCCCTCCCGGCGCGCAATATGCCCGCTCGAACGGCTGACGCGATAATCCTCGCTGAGCAGATGCAGATATAAAAAGTCCGCATCTGTCCGCAGTCCATGCGCTCGCGCGACCGCATCCAGATCGTGTGCGCAGAACAGCTTCCGCGCCTGTTCGGCCTGAATCGCATAGTTGTTTCTCCGCTCCATACGCGTTTCAGCCCTCCCGCAGCGCGCGGTACAGCGCATCCATATCGTCGCAGATAGTTTCGGCCCCCGCACTGACAAGCACATTGCGGTCGCGGAAGCCCCAGCTGACTGAGATGCAGGGCAGGCCAGCGTTTCGGGCTGTCTCAATATCAACCTCAGAATCGCCGATGTAGACGGCGCGCAGCGCCTCAGCCCCCAGCTGCTGAACAACCGCAAAGACGGAATCCGGGCAGGGCTTTTTGCGTACGCCGTCCTTCGCGCCTGCACTCGTGGCCAGAAGTCCCGGGAAATATTGCTCGGAGAGCGTTTTTACGGCATAGTCCGGCTTGTTGGAGACGACGGCAGAGACGACGCCGTCCGCCTGAAGTTTCCGCAGCAGGTTCAAAATGCCGGGATACGGCTTTGTAAAATCCACACAATGGACGGCGTAATAGGGATGGAATGCTTCAAAGACTGCGTCGATCTGTGCCTCGCCCGTCCCCGCGGGGACAGCGCGCTCGATCAGCTTCCGAATGCCATTGCCGACGAATGCACGCACCTCCGGAAGCGTTCGGGGCGCAAAGCCCTGTGTGGCGAGTGCATAGTTGAGTCCCTGCCGCAGGTCGGCCAGCGTATCGAGCAGTGTCCCGTCCAAATCAAAAATTGCAAGCTGATACATGATCTGATCCTCGCTTTTGTCTGTATTCGATGCGATTATAAAAGTTGCGGCCCGCGATTGTCAATGCTATAATACAGCTATTCTGACAAAGAAGGATGAAACGCCATGGAAATTCATCAGATCACCGATTTTAACGCGCCGGAATTGGATATTTATGCCCGGCTGACGGAAAATCAGCTTGTAAACCGCGCCGACCCGGAAAACGCGCTGTTCGTAGCAGAAAGCCCGCTGGTCATCGGGCGGGCGCTGGACGCGGGCTGCGCGCCGGTGTCGTTTCTGATGGAACAGAAGCATATTGAGGGCAAGGGCGCGGCGCTGCTTGCGCGTTGCCCGGACGTACCGGTCTATGCGGCAGAACTGGATGTTCTGACGCAGCTGACGGGATTTCATCTCACGCGCGGGATGCTTTGCGCGATGCGAAGACCAAAGCCGCGCGATCCGGCAGTTCTACTGCAAGGCGCATCGCGCGTGGCCGTACTGGAAAACGTGATGAACCCCACAAACCTCGGCGCGATCTTCCGTTCAGCGGCGGCGCTTGGCATGGATGCAGTACTGCTGACAAACGCGGGCAGTGACCCGTTATACCGGCGTGCCGTGCGCGTGAGTATGGGCACGGTCTTTCAGATTCCATGGGCCTATCTTCCGGAGGACTGGCCAACGCTCCTGCATGCACTCGGCTTCTGCACGGCAGCTATGGCCCTGCGGGATGATTCCGTCCGTCTGGACGACGCGCGCCTCGCGGCAGAACAGAGGCTTGCCATTGTGATGGGCACGGAGGGGGACGGGCTTGCAGATGCAACGATCGCCTCCTGCGACTATACTGTCCGCATCCCTATGCACCACGGCGTCGATTCTCTGAACGTCGCCGCTGCCAGTGCCGTGGCCTTTTATCAGCTTGGCCGGGCATGAGAAAAAATGAAAGCCGGAAGTGCATACACGCGCTTCCGGCTATTGATTATGTAAAAACAGGAATTAGTCCTTGATCTCGCGGATAGAGAGGAAGCGAAGCTGGTTGAGGGGCTTTCCAGTCTTGTCTGCGACAATCGCCATGAGCATGGCAGCTGTCTTGTCGGGGACGTCGTGCAGCGCGATCTTACCGGCGGAGCCGGGTGCAGGCGCGTTCTTCGCGGCGGGTGCAACAGGTGTAGCAGTGGGCGCAGCAGCAGGCTCTGCGGCCTTTTTGCGGCTGATGATGGCACCGGCAATCTTTGTGACGCACATCAGAAGAATGAGGCCAAAAAAGACGACAGCCATGCCGAGCACAACGATCAGAGCAGCAGTACCAATGGAGATTTTCTCCATGGCGGCGTTAATCAGAAACATGTTTCTTCCTCCTCACAGGGCGCCGAAGCACCTTGATTTTTCAGAGACAATTATACAGCAGGAACATGTTAATTTGGTGTTAAGGAACAAAAGTAGAAAGGGGCTTGCAAAGCAGAAAAAACATGCTATAATACAGGTAGGAAAGTAAACAAGGCGGGTCGGTTCGCCCGGCATGGAACGGATGCCGGAAGCGGAATGGGGTGCAATTCCCCGCGAGTGGGTCACTGTGATGCGCGCATGCCGCGCTCAGTCAGATACGTCAGAACCAGACCTGTGCTCCTGCCGTCACCGGGAGTCTATGGACGATTGAGTTTGTCCGCACGGCTGGTGGCTGTGCGGACTTTTTTGTCTGGCGCTTTTCCTCCCCCGGAAAGCGCCGTTCGGAAAGCTGCACAACCCATGTGCTTTCCGGGCAGTCTGCGCAGATCCCCCTCTGCGGTGTGCTGTCAACAAAAAGAGCCCCCTTCGGCGTTGGGAACCGCCGAAGGGGGATTTTTGCTATGCAAAAACATGGAAAAATAAGAAATGTGCCCTTTCCTTGCCCCTGCGGGGCAACCGGAAATGATGCACAAAACTTCATGCACCGCATTTGTGTATTCCGTGGTACAATGCCCATGCTGAAGTTTTATGTCCAGCAGCGGGAACTGGCCGTCTCCCGCAGGATTTGCTGCATTTGCGGCCACTGCGCTTCCATGTTCGCCGCAAGCCGCAGCTGTGCGCGGCAGCGGTCGAGATTCTGCGTCGGCCGGTCGATCTTGAAATAGACATCACCGTCCAGATAGTCCTTCAAAAAGCGCATGCCAAGTTCAATGGTAATGATCTTCGCGCCGAGCGGCAGGACGTTGATCTCGTTTTCCGTCAGCGCATGCCCGCAGGCATCGAGATATCCTTCCAGATAAGCCCGGTACATGTCAAGCCGCAGGAAGACCTTTGACAGATCTGTCTCATCCTCCGCTGCCGAGGACGCGCCGAAGCGCACTGCGTCGCCGAAATCGTAGGCCGACAATCCCGGCATGACAGTATCAAGATCAAGGACGCTTCTGGCGCGGCCCGTTTGTTCGTCAAGCAGGACGTTATTCAGCTTCGTATCATTGTGCGTCACCCGCAGCGGCAGCGCACCGCTGCGCAGCATCCGGCAGAGCGTGCCGAGTTCCTGTTCGCGGGAGAAAATAAATGTAAGCTCCGGCCCGACCACTCGGACGCGCCCGCAAGCGTCGGCCTCCACCGACGCGCGCAGCTGGTTGAGCCGGTCTTCGGTGTCGTGGAAGTGCGGAATCGTTTCATGGAGCGTTGCAGCGGGGAAGTCGGCCAGCGCCTGCTGGAACTTGCCGAAGGCGACCGCCGCCTGATAAAAATCGTTGCAGTCGCGCGGCGCTTCAAGACTGAGGCCGCCGGAGATAAAATCATAGGCTCTCCAGAACTCCCCCTGCGCATCGACGGCGTATTTTCTGCCGTCTTTCGCCGGGCAGAGGCAGATCATCTCCAGTCCAATGTCCTTGCGCGCAATAAAGCGCGAAACAGCATCAATGTTCTCGATCAACTCTTCTGGATGCCGAAATGCAACGCGGTTGATGCGCTGGAGCGTATAAACTCTCCCGCTGCTGCAGGTAACACGGAAGGTGCGGTTAATATGACCATTTCCAAACGGTTCGCAGGAGACGGGCGTTCCGTCCAGACAAAACTGCTGTAAGACCTGTTCCATACCTGATCTGACCTTTTCCCTTTGCTGCGTCCCACATGCGGAACGTTCTTTCTATTCTATCCGCTTTGCCCTCGAATTGCAACCTCCAAGACAAAAAACAATAGAAATCCAACCGCAGGATCCCCAAAAAAGCTCCCCCTTTGGCACAAGGGGCCGATTCCCCCTATCAGGGGGAAATGGCCCGAAGGGCCAATAGGGGTAGGGACGCCGTCAGCGAAGCTGACTGAGGTGGATGCGAACATTACAAATTTCAGAGCACTTTGAACCTTGCAACCAATCCCCTCCGTCATTTTCTCCGAAAATGCTACCTCCCCTTGTCGTGCGTCGCACGACAAGGGGAGGCTTGGGGGCTTAGATCTTCTTTTTATCCGGCAAGAGATTTGTCATGCTCTTTAAGCTGATGGCGAGCGTGGATGCGTTGTGCAGAAGGGCTGAGGTCGTCGGCGGCAGGAGTCCGGCCACGCCGAAGACGATCAGGCCGAGATTGAAGCCGACAATGAAGCGGTAATTGCGGTGGATGCGGCCCATGAGGGCTTCGCTGATTTTGCGCAACGTGACAAGTTCAAACAAATCCTCCGACGCGATGGTAATGTCGGCGATCTCCCGCGCAATGGCTGCGCCGGTCGAAATGGCGACACCTGCGTCGGCCTCAGACAGGGCCGGCGAATCGTTTACGCCGTCGCCAATCATGATAACCGTGCGGCCCGCGGCCTTTTCCCGGCGGATGAACGCCGCCTTGTCCTCGGGCAAAACCTCGGCGTAGAATTCGTCAACGCCGACCTCTTCCGCGACGGACGCGGCGGTCCGGCGATTATCGCCGGTCATCATGACGACCTTGCTGATGCCGCAGGCGTGCAGCGCACGGATGGCATCCTTTGCCTCGGCGCGCAGCGGGTCGTAAATACAGATGACGGCTGCAAGTTCACCCGCAATGCACAGATACAGGTGCGAATACTGTGCGGGCAAGGAATCGAATTTCTCCTGTTCGCCCTCCGGGATGGTGCAGCCCTCGTCCTCAAAGACGAAGTGTGCGCTGCCGATGAGCACCTTTTTGCCCTCGACCATGCTGGAAATGCCGTGCGCGACGACGTATTGCACCTGCGAATGATATTCCTCATGCTTGAGGCCCTGCTTTTTGGCCTCCTCCACAACGGCGTTGGCCATCGAATGCGGGTAATGCTCCTCAAGGCAGGCAGCCAGACGCAGCATTTCCGTCTCCTCATGACCGCCGAAGGGCACAATCTGTGCAACCTTCGGCTCGGCGTAGGTCAGTGTCCCGGTCTTGTCGAACACGACCGTATCCGCCTTCGCCACAGCCTCCAGAAACCGTCCGCCCTTGACAGAAATGTGATAGCTGCTGCTCTCGCGCATGGCCGAGAGCACCGCGATGGGCATGGCCAGCTTCAGCGCGCATGAGAAATCAACCATCAGAACGGCCAGCATCTTCGTCACGTTGCGTGTGACGAGGTACGTCAGCACCGTACCGCCCAGCGTATACGGGACCAGCCGGTCGGCAAGGCGCGAGGCCTTGTCTTCAGCGGTGGATTTGAGTTTTTCTGATTCCTCGATCATGTGCACGATGCGGTCGTACCGGCCTCCGCCGAGTGCCTTTTCCACACACACGACGCATTCGCCCTCTTCTACGACCGTCCCGGCGTAGACATAGCTGCCCTCGCGCTTCGGGGCCGGCATGGACTCGCCGGTGATGGATGCCTGATTGACCGTTGCCTCACCGGAGACGACCTTGCCGTCGAGTGGAATAAGATTGCCTGTACGCACGATCATCCGGTCGCCGGGCTTTACGTCGCCGATGGGCACGAGCAGTTCGGTTTCGCCGGACTGGAGCCACACCTTGTCAACGTTCAGCGCCATCGCACCCGCAAGATCCGCGACAGATTTCTTGTGCGTCCACTCCTCCAGAATTTCACCCAGCCGCAGCATGAACATGACGGAGCCTGCGGTGTCGAAATCGCCGCGCACCATCGAGACAGTCACAGCTGTCGCATCAAGCACGGCGACGGAAAGTTTGCCGTGCAGTAGGGCGCTCAGTCCTGCGCGGATATATTTAACCGAGCGGAACAGTGCGATCGCTGTCCGCACCGGAATCGGCAGAAACAGCCTCGAGAATGCGCGGCGGCAGACAGTAAAAACAAGCTTGTCCTCATAGTCGCGGTTGAGCGCACGGGACGTATGCTCCGGCAGGCGGGAAAGCGCCTGTTCCGACGTGAACGAGAACGACGCGAGCGCCCGCACGATATCCATGCGCGGGCAGGTATAGGTGATGACCGCGTCCTGTGTCCGATCGAAGACCTTGACAGACACGACGCCGGCAACGCCCTTCAAATCATATTCCAAAAGATCCGCTTCGCGCAGCGACATGCGGCGAAGCGCGAGATGCACGCGCATGCGCCCGGGCGTCTCATGCAAAATGCTACACTTCATATGCTGATTTGTACCTCCGAAAAACAGAAGAGCCGCAAAAACGGCTCTTCCTTTGCATGCTTACGGGTTTACTCCGCGTCCGAAGCGGTATCCTCAATCACCTCGGGCTCAGCCTCAGCTGCGCGGCGGTCGTTGATGGCCTTTGCGTCGGCGTAGACATCATCCGCACCCTCGCGGACGGCCGTCACGGCCTGCATGACGCAGTCCTTGGCGCGCAGGACGGCTGCAGTGGTGTGCGCATAAACGCTTTTTGCTTCCTTGCTGCTGAGGATCTTCAGACCGGCGGTGCCAAACAGAACGCCTGCCGCGAACAAACCAAGATGTTTCATAAAATGTACCTCCTGTTCTGGATTGCTGCCGCACTCAATGTTAGATACGGCTAACAAAAATTAGACACATTTAATTTCAGCGAGATAATACCACACATCCCCTGAAAATGCAAGCCCATATCCGTAAAAAAACTATGAATTGTGCGAAAAACGCAGCCCTCGAAAGGGCTGCGTTCTGGTCAGTCAGTCCGCGATCAGCGCGGCCATATCTGCGGCGCTGATCTGATAGACAGCGCCGTCGATTCCGTTTTTCCGCAGCGCATCCAGAACAGCAGTCCGGTCGTACCGGCAGCCGATAAACGCACCCGCAATCGTCTCTGCGGAAAGCGTGGAGAAAAAATCTCCCCAGACGGACGCGCTGCGGATCACGCCGCGCTGCACGTCCAGCCGGAACGTGAGTTTGCCGCCTGGGAAGCGGCCTGTGCGTTCAAGATTGAAGCGCGGGTTCTTGCCGTAGATCGCATCCCACGCGGCAAATTTCTCCTGTGCTAGCTGTCGGATGCGCGCATCGTCCTCCGGGGTAACGGCATAGGTATCCGTACTGCCGCGCATCAGATGTCGCACCATACAAGATTTAAATTCCTCAACCGAAAGCTCCCGAGGCAGGTGTTCGGAGATATTCGTCACGCGGTCACGCACGGATTTGATGCTTTTGGAGAGAATTTTATAGGGGTCAACCGTGGTGGACGCGACCATCTGCTCAATGTTCGTGTCATAGAGCAAAGAGCCATGATGCACAATGCAGTCGCCCAGTCGGTACTGCGCGTTGCCGGAAAACTTCTTACCGTCGATCAGAAGATCATTGCGGCCGTTGAAACTGGCATCCGCACCAAGTTCACGCACGGCATCCACGACAGGTCCAATGTACTGGGCAAATTCGATCTGCTGGTCGGGCGAATGCTCGATAAATGTGAATTGCCAGCCGCCGAGATCGGTGTAGATCGTCCCTCCGCCGGACATGCGGCGCACGAGATGGATCCCATGCGCATCGGCATACGGCTTGTTGATCTCCTCGAGAATATTCTGGTACTTGCCGACCATCAGTGTCGGCGTCGTGCGCCAGAAGAGAAAAACCGTGTCGGGCAAGCGCTTTTCGGTGGCAAAATAGTGTTCCAGTCCAAAATTATAGTAAACGTCGGTCGAGCCGGTCTCAATATAAATCATGCACGTCCTCCAGTGCCTCCCACGCGCGGTAGGAACTGCGGGCCAGCGGCGCAGAAGCCACATGCCGGAAACCCTTGCGCAGCGCCAGCTGCTTGTATCGTGCAAAGTCCTCTGGTGTCGCGTAGCGGTCAAGCTTCCAGTGCTTTTCCGACGGCTGGAGATACTGTCCAATGGTCAGAATGTCGCAGCCCGTGGCAAGAATATCGTCCATGAGGACAGAGATCTGCTCGTCCGTCTCGCCAAGGCCGACCATGAAGCCGGTCTTGGTTAAAATCGTCGGGTCTTTTTCTTTTACATAGCGCAGAACGCCCAGCGTCCGGTCATAGCCTGCCTGCGGGCGGACGGCCTTCTGAAGTTCCTTGACCGTCTCAATATTCACATTGAACACATCCGGATGCGCGGCAATGACGATATCGGCAGCCTCATGGCTGCCTTCCATGTCACTCGTCAGCGTCTCGACCGTTGTACCGGGGCACAGCGCGCGGATGGCGCGGACGGTCTTCGCAAAATGCTCCGCGCCGCCGTCCGGCAGATCGTCGCGCGTCGAGCAGGTCAGAACAACATGGCGCAGCCCCAGCTTTTTTGCCGCCTGCGCAACATTTTCCGGCTCGTCCGGGTCAGGGGGCAGCGGCTTGCCGCAGGTGACGTTGCAGAAACGGCAATTTCTAGTGCAAATATCACCCAGAATCATAAACGTGGCGGTGTGCTTCTGGTAGCATTCACCGAGATTCGGACAGTTTGCCGCTTTGCAGACCGTGTTCAGCTTCAGATCGCGCATCAGTTCCGCGACCTCGTTCACAGCCTGTTGGTTGTAGCGGACGCGCAGCCATTCGGGTTTCCGTTCCATTATGCTCTCCCGCCTTTACTTTGTTTCGAGAATTGCGACCGGAGCCAGCGCGTCAACGGTGTCGCCTTCCTCGCACAGCTGCCGGCGCAGGATACCGTCCTCCGTGGCTTCGATCTGATTGACAACCTTATCCGTCTCGATCTCATACAGGGCGTCGCCCTTGTGGATCTCATCGCCCTCGTCCTTGAGCCATGCGCACAGGACGCCGCTCTTCATCTCGGGCTGCAATTTCGGCATAACAAGCTGCTTTTCCATATTTTCAAACGCTCCTTTTCGTTACATCAGACAATCCAATAGTTCTTCCGCCTGTTCGCCCGCAAGCGTCCGGCAGAGGTCCAGAAACAGCGCTGGGTCAAGCCGCGCGCCGTTCAGCATAGCGCTCGCCGCCTGTGCATCGAGCACGTCAGAGCGCACCTCCGCACTGCGCAGCAGACCGTGCTTGGCCTCATAGCGTACAAAAATCGGCTTTCCCGCAAATTCGGCAGTCTTCTCATAGGTAAAAGCCGGAGTCTTCCCCCATGTCCAGTCCCATGAATGATAGGTTCCATCCGCCAGCTGCCGCACCTCAGCCAGCTGCTGCTCCGTCAGCCGGATACACGCCGAGCCGGGCGTCAGCAGCTGCTCGGCCAGCCGTCTTGCAAACGTGACGATCTCACAGTCGTCTTTCAGATAGGGCCGCAGATTTGTGACTGTGCAGATAGCCGATTCTGTGCCCTTCGAGCAGAACGCATCGTTTTTCCTGCCGGTCGTGATCTCGTCGAGCAGCGACAGATCAGAATCAAACAGCAATGTCCCGTGGTGCAGGACGCGGCCGCCCGCGATCTTCTGCGCACTGCCGGAGATCTTTTTTCCGTCCACAGCGATATCGCAGGTGCGGTTTTTCTGCGCCGGGATACCAAGGGCATTCAGTGCCCGGATGACCGGCTCCAGGCAGCGGTCGTAGTCAAGCGGCCCCGTCTGGTCGGATATGAGCGTATAGTTGAGGTTTCCAAGGTCATGGTAGACTGTCCCGCCGCCGGACATGCGGCGCACGACGGGAATCCCCCTGTCCAAAAGCGCGCGCACATGCACCTCGCGGCAGATATTCTGATAGCACCCGACGACGACCGCAGGCCGGTTACGCCACAGCAACAGCACGTCCCCCTCGCGGTAAGTGCGGAACACATAGTCCTCAAACGCCTGATTAAAAAACGGGTCATGTGATGTTGTTTCAATTTGAATCATGCGGAAATCCTTCCGTTTCTGATTTCTTTTCTTATCTTATCACAGCTATCCACAAAAAACAACAAAAAAGCTGAAACTGCCTCTGCCGGCTTTCCTTGGAAGCGTGACGCCTTGGGTACAGGATAATCAGTCAGATCACATACTCATCCGCCGCATCGGCGGTGGTCAGGCTGGAGAGAGGGACGGCATCAAGGCAGGCGGCAATTCTCTCGTCGAGTTGGTTCCAGACAGCGGACAGGCCGGAGGACACTTCGCAGCGCGTAAGCTGCGCGTTCGCGCCGAGGCAGGACAAAGAACCGTCCGCCGCGCGGATGATCTCGCCGACAGAATAATCGGACGGCTCGCGCGTCAGGCGGTAGCCGCCGCCTTTGCCGTGCGTTCCTTCGACCAGTCCCTGCTCCGTCAGCGTGCGCAGGATGCGCTCAAGATATTTCTGCGACAGTTCCTGCCGCTCGGCAATCTGCCGCACAGGGACGAAGCCGCCGCGATGCTCCGCCAGATCCAGCAGAATCAGAACGGCATAACGGCCCATGGATGAAATCAGCATGCGGCATCCTCCCTTGCAATGATGCCGCCGCCAAGAACCGTATCGCCGTCATAGAGCACGGCGGACTGGCCCGGCGTGATGGCGCGCAGCGGCTCGTCGAAGACGAGGCGCACACCGTGTACCCCTGCCGGATAGACCGTGCAGGGCTGCTCCGGCTGACGGTAGCGCGTTTTCGCGCTGCACCGGAACGGAAGCGCGGGTGCTTCACCGGAGATCCAGTGCATGCCGGGAACGAAGCACGCTCTTGTAAACAGCGCCTCGTTCGGGCCGACGACGACGGCGTTCTGCTCCGGAAGAATCCTCACGACATAAATCTTGCCGTCTGACGGCATACGAAGCCCGCGGCGCTGACCGACGGTGTAGTGGATAATGCCGCGGTGCGTGCCGATAACATTGCCGTTCAGGTCAAGGAATGGCCCCGGCTCCGGCGTTTTGCCGGTACGGTTTTCAATGACCTTTGCGTAATCGCCGTCCGGGACAAAGCAGATGTCCTGACTGTCGTGCTTGCGGGCGTTGATAAGCCCGGCCTCGGCCGCAATTTCGCGCGCCTCGGTCTTGCGCAGTGTACCGAGCGGAAACTTGACTCGCGCAAGCGTCTCCTGCGTCAGATCGTAGAGCACATAACTCTGATCCTTTGTCTCATCAAGGGCCTTTTTGAGAACATACTTCCCCCCTGCCCGCTCGATGCGGGCATAGTGCCCAGTGGCAATATAACGGCAGTCCATGATATCGGCGCGCTCGAACAGCTTGTCGAATTTCAGATAGCGGTTGCAGTCAATACAGGGATTCGGCGTGATGCCGTGCTCGTAGGCGTTTACGAACCGGTCGATCACACACTCGGCGAACTTGTCCTTGAGATTGAAGACGTAATACGGCATGCCGAGGCGGTAGGCCACACTGCGCGCGTCCTCTACATCGTCAAGTGAGCAGCAGGTGTTTGCTTTCGGAATGCCTGCGTCCTCATTGTCATAAAGCTTCATCGTGCAGCCGATGCACGAAAAGCCCGCATCCGTCAGCAGCTTGGCTGCAACGGAGGAATCCACGCCGCCGGACATGGCGACCAATACCTTTTCAGTTTCCATTGGCAGCCGGGGACGCCTGCATGGCGTTGATCGTTCGTTCCATCAATTCGTCAAGGCTCCAACCGAGCATATCCGCACCGCGTTCGATAACCTCGCGCGAGCAGCCGGCGGCAAATTTCTTGTCCTTGAACTTCTTTTTGAGTGACTTAAGCTGCAGATCCTGCACGCTTTTCGTCGGCAGCATGCGCACGACCGCGCCGATAAGGCCGGTCAGTTCATCCGTGGCATAGAGCACCTTTTCCATCTGGTGCTCCGGCTGCACGTCAACGGTGAGCAGATAGCCGTGGCTGACGACTGCATGCACAAGGCGCTCGTCCATGCCCTTTTCGCGCAGGATTTCCGCCTCCTTTGTGCAGTGCTGGTCGGGATACTGCTCGAAATCCAAGTCGTGCAGAATGCCGACGGTCTGCCAGAAGTCCGCCTCATCGTCATAGCCGAGTTCGACGGCAAAATACCGCATCACATCGCCCACGATGCGCGCGTGCAGGCGATGAAACTCGCCTTCATTATATTCGCACAGCAGGTCCCATGCCTGCTCTCTGGTCGGAATCATAGTTCTGCCTCCTGATCGTCCAGTTTTATTTGATAATTATAGCACAGATCGACACCGGTGTACAGGGAAAGTGTTTGATGCGGCGCGGCATCATGCGAAAACCTCCCTTTGCCACAGCCTGAACTGCGAAAAAGGGAGGTAGTATTTGCGCAGGCAAATATCGAGCAGGGTTTGTAGCGGCGAAGCACTCTGCTTCACCTCTTACCGACGCGCAGATAACCTTGCAGCTGCGCCTACTAACCGCATTCGGTCTTCGCCCAGATTGATGTCGCTGCCTTACAGATATGGCCGCATGTCCTTGACAAGCTGGTCCTCCAGCCGGATGAGGGACTGGGCAAGACCGCGCGCATCTTCATCCGCTGTGGGATACTGGTTGCAGTAGCGGGCAAGCGACTTGATGCCCATGGAGCAGCCGGTCGAGATGAGGTCGGCAGTCGTCGCGTCGCCGGGCTTCATGGAAAGCATCGCCTGCGTCTTCAGATACGACATAGCGCGCGCCGCCGGGTCTGCACGCTTCGGCTCCTTGCCCTGATGGCGCAGCCGATCCTCTGCCTGCGCGGCAAGCTGCTCGTGCTGGCGTTTGCTGTCAAGCAGACGCTTTTGCAGCGGGCCTTCCGCGCTGTTTTTCAGCACATCCTCCAACGAACGGATGGCCATATCCGTCCCTGCCGCGCACTCTGACAGCAAATGCAGGGTGTCTTCGTTCATATTGCATCTCCTCCTTCTGCAAGTATTGTGTTCCAAAACGAGAAAAAGTATGATACAATAAAATATCAGATGACGCAAAAGGAGGCGCTGCTATGCGTATGGAACGGACAGTCCGCGAGATCGCGGGCGATTACGCCGTGCTGGAAAACGAGACAGGCGGCACGACAGAGGTTGCGCTGGCGCTGCTGCCGGACGGCATTGCCGAGGGCACGGTGCTGATTTTTGAAAATTTTGAATACCATATAAAGGAGAGTACGTCATGATTCGTCATATCGTCATGTGGAAATTCCGCGAAGGAGAAGCGGAGAACCGCGAACAATTCCTGTCCGGCCTGCAGGCGCTGGACGGCGTGATCCCGGAGATCCGCCATATGGAGATCCACCGCAGCTGCAAGCCCGGCAACCCCTACGACGCCTGCCTGATCGCCGATTTTGACGATCTGGAAGCGCTTTCCCGCTACAAAAATGACCCGCGCCATGTCGCCGTGTCTACACTCTGCAAATCCATCCGCGAATCGCGCGGCGCGATCGACTACGAGCTGTAAGCCAAGTATACCGATTTACAGTTTCAGGAGGGAGCTTCATGAAAACCGAACATATTCAGAAGCAGCTGGATTTTTTCGTCCGCGACAAGGCGCACCACGCCTACCGCAAGCCCGCAGAGGATACGGACGCGCTCGCGGAGAAGCTTGCGGCGCAGGGACTTGACGATATGCAGCGCTCTGTTGCGCGGCTGCGCTATGTACTGGCGCAGGAGACGCCCGTCGTTTTCCCGGACGAGCGCATCACGCTGCTGCGCACCGTGCGCACCATCCCGGAGATTCACACGGAAGAAGAGGACAAGCGCCTGCACGAGACGCACGCATTCCACGAAAATGGCCGCGTATTCAACATGTGCCCCGATTACGGGATGCTGATGGCAGACGGCTTTACGGAAAGGGCCGAAAAAATCCGCGCGCAGCTGGAACAGGCGAAAACAGCGGAGCAGAAGGAATTTCTGCAGGCTATGCTGGACGTGCTTTCCATCGTGACGGACTTCGCCGCGCGCTACCGTGAGGAGGCTCTGCGCGTGGGCAACCTGACCGTTGCGGACACGCTTTCCAAAATTCCCGCGAACGCGCCCAAAACGCTTCTTGAGGCGCTGCAGTTCCTGCGCCTGCTGCACTACGCCATGTGGTGCAACGGCAACTATCACAATACCATCGGCCGCATCGACCAGTTCCTGTACCCCTATTACCGGCACGATCTGGATGCGGGGCTTCTGACAAAAGACGAAGCACTCGAGCAGCTTGAAGAGTTTTTCATCTCCTGTAACCGTGACAGCGATCTTTACATCGGCATCCAGCAGGGCGACAACGGACAGACGATCGTGCTGGGCGGCTCGAACGAGGACGGCACCGATGCGTATAACGACCTGTCCGAATTGTGCCTGATCGCCAGCCGCGACCTGTGCCTCATTGACCCGAAGGTCAACCTGCGCGTGCACAAAAACACGCCGCTGTCCGTCTACGAGCTTGCCACGACGCTCACGCAGAAGGGGCTCGGCTTCCCGCAGTATACGAACGACGAGATCGTCATTCCCGCGCTGCTGCGCTGGGGCTATGAGAAAAAGGACGCATACAACTACACGCTGGCCGCCTGCTGGGAAATTCTTGTGACGGGCTATATGGATCTTGTCAACTGGGACAGCCTGAACTTCCTTAAAACCGTGCAGGACGCCTGCGAACATCTGCCGGAATGCAAAACATACGAAGACTTCGCGGCGTTTGTAAAGCAGAATATTGAGGCGCAGGCCGAGGCGCTCATGGCGGAGACGAAAAACGTCTACAAGGAACCTTCCCCCCTCGTCAGCCTCATGTGCCCGGACTGCCTCGAAAAGATGCGCGATATCTCGAAGCCCGGCAAATATAATAACTACGGCTTCCACGGCGCCGGCCTTGCAACAGCCGCCGATTCCATGGCCGCTGTCCGCAAATATGTCTACGACGAAAAGACCTTCACGCCGGATAAAATGCTTGCCATGCTGCATGCCAATTTCAAGGGCTATGAGCGGGAGCAGAACATGCTCCGCTATGAAGGCCCGAAGTTCGGCAACGACGACGATTTTGTCGATTCCATCGCTGTGCAGCTGCTCGACTGGTACGCCGACGCGCTGGAGGGCAGAAAAAACGACCGCGGCGGCTGCTTCCGCGCGGGCACAGCCTCGGCCATGTATTACATCTGGCACTCGAAGGACGCGCCTGCCTCGCCCGATGGCCGCAGCGCACACGAGGCACTGCCCTGCAACTATTCTCCTTCCCTCTTCGCTCGCTGTGAAGGTCCGATCTCCATCATCAAATCCTTTGCCAAGCCGCACCTGACGCGCGTGGCCAACGGCGGCCCGCTGACCGTCGAACTGTCTGACACCATGTTCCGTAATGAGGACGCCATCCGCAAATGCGCCATGTTCGTCAAGAGCTTCATGGACATGGGCGGCCATCAGATGCAGATCAACGCCGTCAACCGCGACAGGCTCCTCGACGCACAGAAGCACCCGGAAAATTACCGCAATCTGATCGTGCGCGTCTGGGGCTGGAGCGGCTACTTCGTCGAGCTGAACGAGGTCTATCAGAACCACATCATCAAGCGCTCGGAAATGAGCCTGTAACATCGAAAGAAAGGAAGCATCACTATGCTGGAAGCACTGAAAGAACAGGTATTGAAGGCCAATCTGGCCCTGCCGAAGCACGATCTTGTCACCTTCACCTGGGGCAACGTCTCCGCCATTGACCGTGAAAGTGGCTTGATCGCCATCAAGCCGTCGGGTGTGGAATACGACGAAATGACCGCCGACGACATCGTCCTTGTGAGTCTGGAAACCGGCGAGCGTGTCGAAGGCCGTCTCAAGCCCTCATCCGACACACCGACGCATGTAGAACTCTATCGGGCGTTCCCGTCCATCGGCGGCATCGTCCACACACACAGCCGCTGGGCGACCAGCTTTGCGCAGGCCGGTGTCGGCATCGACGCCATGGGCACCACGCAGGGCGACTATTTCTACGGCCAGATCCCCTGCACCCGCAGCATGACGCCGGAGGAGATCAAGGACGCGTATGAAAAGAACACCGGCCTTGTCATCATCGAGGAATTCAAGCGCCGCGGCATCGACCCGGCACAGGTTCCCGCCGTGCTCGTCCACAACCACGGCCCGTTCACCTGGGGCAAGGACGCGGACGAGGCGGTCTACCACGCCGTTGTGCTTGAAGAGGTCGCGTTTATGAACTTCCACGCCAAACTGCTGAACCCCGCCGCAGGCCCCATGCCGCAGGTGCTGCTCGACAAGCATTACCTGCGCAAGCACGGCGCGAACGCCTATTATGGACAGGGCTGAGGCGCAGAAGGCGCTGCAGGCCTGCATCGCAGATGAGCAGACCTATCAGTTCACGAGCTTTTCCCACCGCGACGCGTGGGAACTTGGCCACGCACTGGTAGACGCGTGCGAGAAGATGGGCGCGCCGCTCGCCGTAGAGATCGAGATCAATCATGTGATTGTCTTCCGCTATTACCCGGACGGCACGGGCGCATATCACGAGCAGTGGCTGCGGCGCAAGCGGAATCTTGTGAATCTGCTTGAAAAAAGTTCCCAACGCGCCTATTACGAACTGGAAGCAAGCCACGCAGATCAGGAGAATGACTGGCATCTGCCCCGCAGCGACTATGCTGCCTGCAGCGGCGCGTTCCCCATCCGCATCCGGGACGGAAGCGTGATCGGCGTCGCCGCCGTCTCAGGTCTTCCCGACCCGGGAGATCAGATTGCACTTCTGAACGGTCTGCGCGCCTATTTTGAGGTCCATCCATAAACCGCCGCGGCGCCCCCGCCCGGGGCGCCGCATTGGTTATGCGAAAACGCTCTTGGTAATGCGCAGGAATGTACGGCACGAAGTGATCTGGTGCGGAAAGGCAAGCTGCCGGAAAAGGATGTGAAATTAGAATGCCTCTTGAAATTGTCCGCAATGACATTACAAAAATGAATGTGGACGCCATCGTCAACGCAGCAAACGAAACTCTTCTGGGCGGCGGCGGTGTAGATGGCTGCATCCACCGTGCGGCAGGGCCGGAACTGCTGGCCGCGTGCCGGCGGCTCGGCGGCTGCAGGGTCGGAGATGCTAAAATCACCGGAGCGTACCGCTTGCCCTGCAGCTATGTGATCCACACGGTTGGCCCCGTGTGGAACGGCGGCAGCTGCGGCGAACGGGAACAGCTTGCTTCCTGTTACCGGACGAGCCTTGCGCTGGCGAAGGAATCCGGCTGCAAAACTGTGGCGTTCCCGCTGATCGCCTCCGGTGTCTATGGCTATCCAAAGGATCAGGCACTGCGCGTGGCGGTAGACACCATCGGGGAGTTTCTGCTGCAAAACGATATGACGGTCTATCTTGTTATTTTCGACCGCAAGGCTTACCAGATCGGCAGCAAGCTGTTTGCAGCCATTGCCGAATACATCGACGACCATTATGTAGACGCGCACACCGACTTTATCCGCTCACGTCCGTGTCCGACTTTTCCCGCAGGCCGGACAATGGCCCCCTGCACGGCTCCCGCGCCGGAGTTCCACGCGGCTTCCACATCTATCCGCAGTCTGGATGATCTGCTGATCCATCTGGACGCAGGCTTCTCAGAGACATTGCTGCACCTCATCGACCGCAGTGGTCAGAAGGACTCCGAGATTTATAAGAAAGCCAATGTAGACCGCAAGCTGTTTTCCAAAATCCGCAACAATCCAGACTATAAGCCCTCCAAGGCTACGGCGATTGCCTTTGCCATCGCGCTGGAACTGAATCTGGATGAAACCCGTGACCTCATCGCCCGCGCGGGCTACGCTCTCAGTGCCAGCAGCAAGTTTGATGTTATCATTGAGTATTTCATCAAGCAGAAGCAGTACGATATTTTTGAGATCAACGAAGCGTTGTTTGCTTTTGAGCAGAATTTGCTGGGCGCGTAAAAATTGTCGCTTTCCAAGCGACCAAACCCTCCTCCTGATTCGCTACAATGACAGCGTAATCAAACACAGGAGGGTTTTTATTATGACAGAACTGGTTTTTATTTTGGATCGCAGCGGGTCTATGGCAGGGCTGGAGGCAGACACCATCGGCGGCTTTAACTCCATGATCGCCAAGCAGAAGAAGGAATCGGGCGAAGCGCTGGTTTCCACGATTCTCTTCAGCAACGACAGCGTTGTCATTCACGACCGGCTGCCGCTCAGCGAGGTGCCGCCCATGACGGAGAAGGAGTACTTCACCCGCGGCTGCACAGCGCTGCTTGACGCGGTGGGCGGGGCCATCCATCATATCGGCAATATCCACAAGTACGCCCGTCGGGAAGATGTGCCGGAAAAGACGCTGTTCATCATCACCACTGACGGCTGCGAAAACGCCAGCCACCGCTACAGCTATGAGACGGTACACAGAATGATTGAGCGGCAGAAAACAAAATACGGCTGGGAGTTCCTGTTTCTCGGTGCAAACATTGACGCGGCAAAGGAAGCGGCCCGCTTCGGCATCGCCGCTGAGCGTGCAGTAAACTATAAATGCGACGAGATGGGCACAGGGCTCAACTACGATGTGATCAGCGAAGCGATCTGCACCGTTCGCGCCAAAAAAACACTCGGCGCTGGCTGGAAACGCCGCATCGATGCGGATGTGCAGAAGCGCGGGCGGTAACGAGAGTATCCAGAGCAATTTGGGACAATCAATGTCCCTATAAAAGTACATTTGTCATCCGCATATTGACATGAAATCGCTTTTTTGTTACCATAGCGTCAGATGATATGGAGCGCGTATGCCCCTGTCAGCTGACGCTATGCACAATTATGGCCCCAGACGGGGTATATTGTTTGGAAAGCAGTTAGTTTTATCTAACTACCTGCTTGCAGCCGCAGGTTAGAGCGGTTTAACAGCATTTCGGAGGTGTGAACCATGCAGATTTTGGAGCACGGCCAGGAGCAGGAACAGACGCTGCTGTTTTTTCCCTGCACAGCGGAACCCGTTTGGGCATTCCCTCCGGAACGTTTTACCCTTCCCGGACATGACCCCGTGAAGGAGTATGACACCATGGAAGTGTATCTCAAAACCTACTCCGACCGGACGATCCACAATGTGTTCTGGTCGGGCAACAATTACGCCCTGCCGCAGCCGCGTCATATTGTGGCTGTCTCCCCCGGCGAGGTGCCGTGGAACGACGAAGAAAAGGCGCGGATGCAAGCGCTGAACGACAAGGACGTTTCCATTGATTATGCCTTTATGGTGACGGTTGAAAAATTCATGCGGCACGGTGTAGAAAACGTGCCGGATTACATGATCTCCGGCTCGCGCGGCGATTTTACCGGTGCGGGCGATATTCACTTCTTCTATTCTGCGGACGAAGTGCTTTACGGCGCGCTGCCTGATTTTGAAGCGGCGTGCAGGCGCGCGAAGGTCCCCTATACGGCATTTGCCCGGCCAAAGATGGTACACTGCTACTGCATGCTGCCGATTTTCCGGGAGGCGAAGGAGGATTTTGCAAAAATCGCGGAGATTCTGAAGCAATAAAGGAGCAAACAGAATGAAAGACAGTGAATTACAATTTGACCGCACCTGCCATGTGCTGTATTCCAAGCCGTGCAAGAAGGAGATTCTTGCAAAGATCGCGCTGCATTATCCGGAAGCAGAGCGGGAGGCGGCGTGGGAAAAGGTGCAGCGGCAGTATGTGGAATTTCTCTCTGACTGGCGCACCGACCTCGGCGGCAAACAAAATTTTCACAACGGCGCAGGCGGAACCTATGACTGCATTGCGATTATGAGTTATTATGTGGCCTGCAAAGCCGTCACATCGTTCCGCGAGATTGAGGAGATGGAAGAAGACCTGATTCTCCCCTCTTTCCGCAAGCTGAAATTCGCAGACTGCAACAAGCCGTTTTTCAGGAAGCTGATGTATAAAGCATTTCTGCGGGCAAAGTCGGCCTGTGACAAATGGCACGACTATGAGATGGACGTCGCACCTCTCGACCCGGACAAGCCGATCTACTACGAATTCACAGCCTGCCCGGCGGCGGAGTTTGCCATCAAGCACGGTCTTACCGACATCATGCCCGCCCTGTGCAACGTGGATTTTGCGTCCATGGAGTTGATCCACGCAAAACTGGTGCGCACCACCACCTGTGCGAACGGCTGCAAATGCGACTATACGATCTGCGGCGACAAAGACCCGTATCTGAACAATCATCCCGAATACCGCGACGAGGCAGGATACAGAAGGAACAAATAGGTCCGGAGGCAGCTATATGCAGACATTTCTCGGAATTTTAATCCCGTTTCTCGGAACGACGGCCGGAGCGGCCTGTGTGTTCTTCATGAAAAAATCGCTCGGTGATCTGGTTCAACGCTCCCTTGCAGGCTTTGCCGCAGGCGTAATGGTGGCCGCCTCAATCTGGAGCCTGTTGATTCCGGCGATCGAGCAATCCGCAGCAATGGGAACGTTTGCTTTCTTCCCGGCACTCCTCGGCTTCTGGCTTGGCGTGCTGTTTCTGCTTGCGCTTGACCATCTGATTCCGCATCTGCATGTCGGCAGTGAGCAGGCAGAGGGCCCCAAAAGCAGGCTTGCACGCACGACCATGATGGTGCTGGCCGTCACGCTGCACAACATCCCGGAAGGCATGGCGGTCGGCGTAATGTACGCGGGTTTTCTTGCGGGAAGCACGCAAATCACAGCAGCAAGCGCACTTGCCTTATCGATTGGAATTGCGATTCAGAACTTTCCGGAGGGCGCGATCATCTCCATGCCGCTTCGCGCCGAGGGTCAAAGGAAGGGTAACGCCTTTCTCGGCGGCGTGCTTTCCGGCGTTGTAGAGCCGATTGGTGCCGTACTGACAATCATTGCTACCCAGTTCATTGTTCCCGCGCTGCCATATCTGCTGAGTTTTGCTGCCGGCGCCATGCTTTATGTGGTCGTAGAAGAATTGATTCCCGAAATGTCACAGGGGCAGCATTCCAATCTCGGCACGGTATTCTTTGCCGCCGGGTTCAGCATTATGATGGTTTTAGACGTGGCCTTGGGATAACGACATGGGAAAAGAGAGGTTTTTGACATGAAAAGAGTTTATGCAAACTCCCAATACGCAAAGCCGTGTGAGCGGTATTGCCGGGAGGTTTACCCGGATGAAGCCGAACAGATCTTCAAAAAAAGCCGAGGCGTATTATCTCAAGTTCATGAAAGATATGCCCGACCTCGGCGAAAACATGATGGCGAAGAATATGCTGGACTGGTTTACGATCCTCGCCTTTTGTGAGGCAAGTGACCATCGCATGGATGGTGAAACGCTGCTTGAAATCAAGCGCCGTTCGGTTGAAAAGATGAAGTTCCTTGGAAAGCTTATAGACGGGAATAAACAGAAATGGCCGTGCTGTGACTATTTTATTACAGGAAATAACGAGTGATAGATTGATGCCATCGATGAGACTTATGTATTCTGCATAAGCGGATGAAGTAGGAAATGGTGCTGCGATTGCTGCACCGCTATCAAGAAACAAATCAGAGTTTGTGAGGATGATGGGAATGAAATGCGCGCTTGCAGCTGCCGGTTTTATCAATGGAGACATCGAATATAACAAGGCGGTTCTTGCCGATACACTTGGAAAATGTGCAGGCAAGGCAGATGCCGTGATCTTTGGAGAAGCCTTTCTTCAGGGCTTTGACAGTCTCAATTTTACAGCCGGACATGACATGGCGGTTGCTGTTTCCCGTGAGGGCCGTGTGATACACGAACTGTGCCAGCTGGCAAAAGAGCACGCCATTGCGATATCCTTCGGCTTCCTCGAGCAGGACTGCGGCGCGTTTTTCAGTTCCCAGCTGACCATCGATCAAACCGGCCGGATACTCGATTTATACCGCAGAGTATCTCCGGGCTGGAAGGAGCCGTCTGCGGGGAAGGAATACCGGGAGGGCAGCGGATTTCACACGTTTGACTTTCTCGGCAAAAAGGCCGCTGTCGGGTTGTGCGGCGACTTCTGGTATGAAGAAACTATCGCCCGGCTGAACGACTTGAAGCCGGATATTGTCTGGTGGCCGGTCTATACGGACTACAGCGCCTCGGAATGGAACCGCACCGCGAAGCTTGAATATGCAAAGCAAGCTGGGAAACTCAACGTCCCCGTTCTTTACGTCAATTCCGTATGTCTGGATCAAGCCGATGCTTGCGGGGCCGCCAGAGGCGGCGCCGCGCTATTTGAGAACGGCTTCATAAAAGAGGAATTACCGGCAGGGCAAGAAGGGATTTTGATTGTGGAAGCTTAGGTCATATCGGAGTTGACATTATGAGCGCATTTATTACAAATTTTCAATCACCTGTAGAAATGCAGGATTTAGAAGACCGATTCAGACGCGGCGGAATCAGCAATCTCAATATGCTTCTGCATTAGAGGCAGTTTCAGCCTCTTGAATGGACAGTGGATAAGCAGGCTGTGGTGGGAGATACCGTCCTGTTCATGTGCGCAAAAACCTCTGTTGACCATATTGGACGTCTTTACACCCAAATCCGAAAAGCCGGACAGAAAGACAGCGCTTTAGGGCGCTTTGCAGCAGCACAGCAGGCTTTATATAAAAAATATGCAGGCTGCATTGTTGCCTTTGGCCGCGTTGCAAAGGAACCTTTCCAAACCGAAGCGCCCGGGTGGGACGCTCCATATTGGCGAAGCCCTTGGTATGCCGAAATTGATCATATTCTCCTTTTGGATATGCCGATTCATATCAGCCAGTTCCGGGACTTTATCACAGTAAGCCGAACAGGGGCTATTACAAGATTAAATACAGAACAATGGGCCAAACTGCGAACTTTAATTGCTAACATGAGTTCTGTTTTATGAAATCTGCAATTCAAATTTCAAACCGCTTTCATCAGGAAACGAAGTCAATCACATGACAGATAAAATACGAACCGCTTACGAAGCGTCCAAAAACATCTATGACGATGTTCTCACGCAGGGGAATTTATTCAGCAGATTATACATCCGGCTGTTCTGGAGCGGCACGGACGACCGGAAGATTGCGCGAAGGGTCCTGTCCTATATTCCAGGCGATTTTTCGGGCACGCTTCTCGATGTTCCAGTCGGAACAGCTGTGTTCACGGAACGCAAATGGGCGCGGCTGAAAAACGCGCGCATTACCTGTCTGGATTACAGCATAGATATGCTGGCGCAGGCCGAGAAGCGGCTGCGCGGCTATTCGCATATTCAGTGCGTACAGGGCGATGTGGGGAAGCTGCAAATGGCCGGCGAAGCCTTTGATCTCGTCGTCAGCATGAACGGCTTCCACGCGTTCCCCGACAAGCAGAAAGCGTTTGGCGAAACATGGCGCGTTCTGAAGCCCGGCGGCACGTTCATCGCCTGCTTCTATATCTGGGGAAAGTCCAGACGGACGGACTGGCTGGTAAAAAACATTCTCGCAAAAAAGGGCTGGTTCTCCCCGCCGTTCCAGACGGAGGACGAACTGCGGGCAATTTTGCAGTGCCTGTACCGGGAAACCGACGTTCACACTGACGGGTCGATGGTGTATTTTCGCTGCGTGAAGTGATGCTTGCCACCACGGGGCAAATCTAGATTTACAGGTATGTAAAATGAAGAAAATCATCGTGATTGGCTGCGGCGGATTAGCGGTCTATCGGCTTCCGTAAAACGGATTTAATCGTAATACAGCCGCCCGAAGCGATTCGGACGAAACCAGAAATAATCTATGAGGCCATGTATGATTGATAAAATGCTGATTCGTGGTGCAAAAGTCCACAACCTTAAAAACATTGATGTAGATATTCCGCTGGGTAAAATTGTGGGAATTGCGGGTGTGTCCGGCTCCGGCAAATCCTCGCTGGCGCTGGGCGTGCTGTATGCGGAAGGGTCGCGCCGGTATCTCGAAGCGCTCTCCACCTATACCCGCCGCAGAATGACGCAGGCGTCCAAAGCCAGCGTGGACGAGGTGCTGTATGTCCCCGCCGCACTGGCGCTGCATCAGCGTCCCGGCGTGCCGGGTATCCGCAGCACGTTCGGCACGGGCACAGAGTTACTCAACAGTCTGCGGCTGATGTTCTCGCGTCTATCCAGCCACCGCTGCCCGAACGGGCATTATCTCTCCCCTTCCCTTCTGGTCGCAGCCGGAAAAGAGTTGGTCTGCCCGGCGTGCGGCGCACATTTTTATGCACCGTCGGCTGAGGAGTTGGCGTTCAATTCGCAGGGCGCGTGCGCAAAATGTGGCGGAACGGGAATGGTGCACACCGTAGATATGGCGTCGCTGGTGCCGGATGATACGCTGACCATCGACGAGGGAGCCGTCGCCCCGTGGAACAGCCTGATGTGGTCGCTCATGACGGACATCTGCCGTGAAATGGGCGTGCGGACAAATATCCCGTTCCGGGATTTGACCGAGCAGGAAAAGGACATCGTATTCCACGGTCCGGCGGAGAAAAAGCACATTTTCTATCACAATCAAAATACCGGTCAGGCCGGAGATCTGGATTTTACCTATTTTAACGCCGTTTACACCGTCGAAAACGCGCTTTCCAAAGTCAAGGATGAGAAGGGCATGAAGCGCGTGGAAAAATTTCTGAAAGAGGATATCTGCCCGGATTGCCACGGTACGCGGCTGTCCAGCGCTGCCCGTGCGCCGAAGCTGCGAGGGATTTCGCTGGATGAAGCCTGCACGATGACACTGTCACAGCTGGTAGAGTGGGTACGGGGTGTTCCCGGCAGTCTGCCGGAGGAAATGCGCCCGATGGCCGAAAGCATCTGCGAGGCATTCCAGAGCCCCGCCAAACGGCTGATGGATCTGGGACTGGGCTACCTGACGCTTGACCGCTCCGCGTCCACGCTCTCCACCGGCGAGCGCCAGCGGATGCAGCTGGCCCGCGCTGTCCGCAATCGGACAACCGGCGTTCTGTATGTGCTGGACGAGCCGTCCATCGGGCTGCACCCGTCCAATATTGTAGGCCTGACCGGGGTAATGCACGATTTAGTTGCAGACGGCAATTCCGTGATTCTGGTTGACCACGACACGCAGATTTTGAAGGAAGCCGACTGGATTATCGAAATGGGGCCAGAGGCGGGCGCAAAGGGCGGGCATGTGATTGCCGAGGGGACAATTCCCACCATAGAAGAAACCCCGGCCTCGCAGATCGGGCCGTTTCTTTCCGGCAAAGCCGAAACGAGGCTGCGCACCTGTGCCGCAAAGGACGCGCTGTTTGCAAGCGGCACGATTCATCTGTCCACCTCCCAAATTCACACGGTCAAACCGCTTGAGGTCAATATTCCGAAAGGACGGCTGACGGTTGTAACAGGCGTATCGGGTTCTGGCAAGACCACGATGATATTGGAAAGCCTCGTTCCCGCACTGGACGCTAATATCAACGGCAGTTCCCTGCCCGCACATATCCGTGCAATCAAAGCTGATGGTATCGCGCACGTCAAACTCATTGACGCAACACCCATTGGTATCAACGTCCGCTCAACGGTCGCCACCTACGCGGGTGTGCATGATGAACTGCGCAAACTCTATGCAAAATCCACTGACGCAAAAGAAAAGCGTTATAAGGCAAGCGATTTTTCCTACAATACCGGCTCACTCCGCTGCCCCGGCTGCGACGGAACGGGCGTAGTAAGCCTCGATGTGCAGTTCCTGCCGGACGTTGACATTCCCTGCCCGGACTGCCGTGGCTCGCGCTATACAAGGGCCGCCTATGATATAAGGCTCACAAACAAGGCAGGCGTATCCGCGTCTCTGCCGGAGTTGATGGATATGGATGTGAATTCTGCCATCGATTTCTGTAAGGACATGAAAACCGTCAGCCAAAGGCTGAACATTCTCAGGCAGCTTGGCCTTGGCTATCTCACGCTCGGCGAGGAAACGCCGAGCCTGTCCGGCGGCGAAGCGCAGCGGCTCAAGCTGGCAAGCGAGATCGGCAAAACGCAGACCGATTCTGTTTTCGTCTTCGACGAACCCTCCATCGGGCTGCACCCGCTGGACGTGCGGGTGCTGCTCGGCGTCTTTCAGGCGCTTCTGGACAATGGCGCGACGGTCATTGTCATTGAACATGATCTGGATGTAATCCGAAACGCCGACTATGTGATCGACATGGGGCCGGGCGGCGGCGACGCGGGCGGGCAGATCGTCGCCAGCGGCACGCCGCAGGAGATCCGGGAAAACAAAAACAGTATCACCGGCAGATATCTATGACGACGCAAACCGGCGGAGAAGGAAGTCCTTCTCCGCCGGTTGTTATTTCTTTGCGAGATAGAATATCACATGGGCTTCTTCATCCGCCAGCGGGATATTGACCCGATCCGGATAGCCGTCCTGAAGATTTCCATAATCCGTGCTAAAGCACGGCAGCGAGGAAGCCCGAACCAGTTCGTCAAACACAGCATTATCTGTCTGCACCAAAAACTTGGATGCTGGCATTTTTTCGCGGCAGAGGGCATCCCAGAAGCCAAGCTCCGTGCGCAGCAGAAAATTGAAGCCGTTGATGTCTGCAAATGTCAGGGATTTGTGCGTCGCAAGTTCATGATCTTTCGGGACGCAGACGAACAGGTTTTCCTGCATAAAAGGGCTTCCACCGTCAATCGGAAACGGCAGAACGGCAATGTCGCACGAGCCGTCCTGCCATGCGTGCAGGACCTCGTCATTCTGGCAGATGGCGGAAGCAACCATTTTTTCCGGCTGTGCGGCGTTGAGTGCTTTCAAAAGTTCCCAAAGCGGCGCAGGCGCGCAGGATTTCACAAGGATCGTCCGCTGCCGCTGATCGAAGGCGCGTACCTGCGCAACGGCCTGCTCCGCTTCAGCGAGGAGTTTTCGGGCATACTCCACCGCCGTGTTTCCCGTGTCATTCAGTTCAATTCTATTTTTCCCTCTGATAAACAGCGGCACGCCAAAAGCATCCTCCAGATGCTGCATGGAGCGCGTTACAGACGGTGTAGAAATGTGAAATTCTTCGGCAACCTTGCTCAATGTACCGAGATCAGCAAAGGCTGTAAGCTGCCGCAGTTCATACAGGTCAATCATCGTGTTACCTCTTGCATTTCATATTCTGAAATGTTCTTTGCAATAACATGAAGTGAAAAGGAGTTTTGACATGGCAGCATTGATCGCATACTATTCCCGTGCGGGAGAAAATTACTTTGGCGGTGCGTACCGCCGCATTGCCGTCGGCAATACAGAAAAAGCAGCCAACATGCTGGCCGAACTGACCGGCGGCGAACTTTATAAAATCGAACAGGAGCAGCCCTATTCCGAGGGCTACAAGACCTGCTCCGCGAGCTGCTGGGCAAGAATCTCGGCGAGGGCAGCACCATTGCACCGCCGCTCAGCGGCGCGGCGCTGGATATGCTGAAGATCGGCAGGGGCGTTTTTGTCAACTCCAATCTGCTGGCGATGGCGCGGGGCGGCATCACCATTGGCGATCATGCCTGCATTGCCGCCAACGTCCAGCTGCTTTCCAACAACCACGATCCCTATGATCTGGACGTTCTGACCTGCAAGCCGGTGGAGATCGGGGACTATGCGTGGATCGGCGCAGGCGCGACGGTGCTGCCCGGTGTGCGCGTGGGGCGGCACGCCGTCATAGGCGCGGCCTCCGTGGTCACGAAGGATGTGTCGGACTATGCCGTAGCGGTCGGGAACCCCGCGCGGGTTATCAAAATGCTGGACAAAGAAAAAAATCGAGGACTGAGATAACCGCAGCCGCCCACACTTTGGGCGGCTGCATTATGTTTTGGACGCGGATTTGTTACCACGTCAGTGAAAACTCCACCAACTCCGGCGTTTCCGGCTTGCCGATCAGCGGTTCTTTTCTGTCCAACGCAGAAAGCTGCGCCATTTCGTCAGGCGTCAGTGTAAAATCGAACAGGGCAAACTTCTCCCGGATATGCTCCGGTTTGGTGCTTCTGGGAATGACGGCGATACCTTTTTGCGTCAGGAAGCGGAGCAGGATTTGCGCCGGAGTTTTGCCGTACTTCTCAGCGAGGGCACGCACGGCGGGGCCGCCGAACATTTCATTCCGGTTGCCCTGACCAAGCGGTGCATACGCCATGTGCGCCACGCTCTTTTTGTCCATCCAGCTACGCTCTAGGCTGCGCTGGCAGTAGAGATTCGTTTCAATCTGATTCACTGCCGGGACGACCTTAAAGCAGGCCATTTCAAAGATGACTGCTGGGATCATTACAAGGAGTGCAAAAAATGCCCGCTATATGACTCCTGCGTTGTGAACAAAAACCGAAAGATGTTAAACAACGCTCTATTTCAGGAACGCTTGGGCATAATTTTACAGCGAGTTTCTTTGCAGGGCTATCACGCTACACTTCGTGAGTTGCAGAGCTTTACTCCCCGACATGGATCGACGGCAAAAAGCACGCGCGGAATGTGTATGCGCACACGCGCGAGGAATGTGAGGAGAAGCTGAAGGTGCTGATTGCAGAGATGAAAGCGGAGCTGGCGGAGTTGAAGCGGCAGAAGGCCGACAGGCATTGAACGGATGAATGGGATACAGCCGTCCGAAACGCTCCGGATGGCTGCGATTGCGCTTTGGCAGATCGTTTGCTATAATGAAACAAATCAGGATTTACGGAGGTGTTTATATGATATTCCTAAAGGCATTGGCCGTAGTGCTGGGACTGGCGTTTCTTCTGTTTGGATACTTCATTTATTTCAAAAAGAAATATAATCTCATCAACGGTTTTGAGGCAGACTTTCAAGATGGTCGGAAGAATGAAGCATATGCAAAGAGAGTCGGACTGGTAGAGTTTGTTGTTGGTATTGCTCTACTAATCGCAGGCGTTGCACTTATTTTATTTGCCTGACAAATTCTGGCTCATCGAATCCGCGGCGCAAATCCTGCACTGCAAGAAACAAAGAATAGGTTTTTAAAAAAATCAAATAATTTACATAGAAAACCCGCTGAAATCTTATGATTTCAGCGGGTTTTCTGGTCCGAGTGACTGGTTTCGAACCAGCGGCCTCGTGGTCCCAAACAGGAACCGAAAACTTTTTTCGGACGTTTCTAACGGTTTTTTATCGTTTCCGCTCGTATTCCGTTACTCTCGTACCCTCTTTTGAACCCCCATTTCCGCCTGTTCCGCGCGCGTCTGTAGTAATCCATGTGGTCAAAAAACGCTTCCCGACAAAAAAAGACGGGAAGCGTTTTCTATGTTCAAAGTGTCTGCATTGTAACTCCGGGCAGAGGGTTATGCAAGTGGTTTCTGCGAGGACGGCAGTTCAAAGATTGCGGTGCTATAGACAAAGAATACAATCATCTAGTTTATACGCTCTCAACATGGTGATATGCCATAATCAAATTATCCGAAATTTCCTGATATGCCACGGAACTGTCCACGTAAGACCATGGAGTGCCAGCGCGGTGTGTGAGATCAACAAGCGCTCCCGCAGAGTACTTTCCGTATTTTGCAATCGTCCTATCAATAGACGAGAGTTTTTCTGTGCCTTCTTTAGCAAACAGAATGCGGCTTCTTGCGGGTAACTCTTTTACGCCAGTCCGAATATCACTGTCGTCACCAAACTCGAACGGCTTCACATATTGGGAGCCACTTCGCTTAAAAGTCTCATAGACACTGTTAATGACAGGACCATGACGGAATGCATAAATGTGATCTTCAAATAGCCGCTCAGAATGCTCACAGAGGTAATCCGCATATGCATAATAAACGAGTTTTTCCAGTGAAAGATGCGTACACCGAATTTTTGAAAGAATGTAATTTGCAACGTCCAGTCCTGACAAAACTCTACCTTTTTTGATTTTCTCAGAAAACGCTGTTGTCGATTTAGTACATTCGACATCCTCAAAGAATGGATCATACGCTACAACAGAATCCCATGAAGCGGATTCTGTTTCGATGAAATGCGTTGATAGAGGAACATCTTTGCCGCAGTTTTTCCTGATTTCCTCAATCATTTCTGCAATTGCTTTGCTGTTAAGAAAGCAATCCTCCGTAATATCCAATGCTACACGACTGCCATCGGTGTACGAACTACTCATAATAATGTAGTGCTTAATCATTGATGATTCCTCCTTCCTTGCTTTCTTTCTCCCATGCGGTGTATTCCTGCTTGTATTTTTTGTGAGATGAGAAATTGCTATCCATGTCACACATATTCCAAATCTGCAGCTCCCACGGAAATGACTGATTATTCTCTTTGAAATAAAGGTGAACAGCTTTATAGTCAAACTTTGATGAGTCAATACATCGGTACCTGTTTGGATAAGTATCTTCTATGAATGAATAAACCTCATCAAAAGTCAATGGCTCTCGCAAAAAGATCCTGATGCCGAATAAATCGTTGATACATTTGTTGATTGGAATTTTACCAAATTCATGTCGCTCTGTCTTGTAGTTTTGAATTTTAAACTCAATCGAGTTTTGCGCTTTTACCCGCGCAGTTACTTTACAGGAGCATACGCTAGCAAGAGGCAATGTGATATCTGCGCTTTTTTCGTTCAGAAGCTGAACATATTCCATTATGCTTTTATAAATTATACCATCAGCGTCAATGTCAGCGACCAAGGCGTTTTTCAAATTCGTTTTTGTAGGTGTTTCTCGCAGCCACTCATCTGTAATCTCAGTATATGGGGAATTTAAAGGCGATGTTTTTCTGTTGATCGTGCAGCGCCACATTGCATTTTCTTTTTCATATTTGGCTATGGTTGCATTGATCTCACTTTTCCAGAAGATCCTCCATTGTGCAGCCAAGGACTTTGGCAAGGCTGAGAACCGTTTCCGCGCTGGCTTTATTGATATCCTTGTTGTGTTGCTCGTACATCTGGATCGACCGGAGGCTGACGCCGCTTCGATTGGCAAGCTCTGCTTGTGTGCAGCCGTAGGTCGTACGGATGCGCTTGAGATTGGTATCTGTAAAATACGCACGCACTTTGGCATCGGCAATATTGGCAAATTTGCTGATGTCTGCTTCGTGAAGCGGAGCGTACATCTGCTGCAAATCCTCGAACGAAAGGACCTTGAAAATATCGCCGAATTTCCGGCCGGAAAACCATTGATAGTACGCGATAGCCCAGCCAATCCAATACTCTCTGGAACGGCTGAACGTTACCTGCGGTTTGGCAGTTGGCGCTTTGCCGGTCGTCTCGACAAGAGTATCTTCCACGACTTCAATTCCGCTTTTTCCTGCCAGATAGGCAGGCTCACCATTCTCGATTCGCTTGCTGACAGAGCTTACGGAAAATAACTTCACAAAGTCATTTCCCGAAATGTCGCAGGCGTTGATGGCATAGTCAAAAGCATCGCCCAGCAGCGCCTGTGCGTTACTTAGATACATTTCTTGGTATGCGTGGGTCATCGTTTTGAATGCCTCCTCTCAGGATATCCAGCATATACAGACCATCGGTTTCCTCTTCAAGTATGCTCACATAATGTTGATCGGCTTCATCGTTCCGGGCCTTGCGGAGAACATAATATTTTTCCTTTTCTGCGATGGAAAATCCCCCGTAATGCAGCAGCGAGAACGCATATTTCGACTTGACGACGATCTGCTCTCCCAGCTTTCCCAGCCGCATGGCTTTTGCAAGCTGCTGTACGGAAATTCCGTTATTTAAGAAGGACTCGGCATAGTCAAAATAGGAGTCATCAGCGCGATAGCCGATAATCAGGTCATAGGCATTGACGTTGACGCTGAAATTGTCAATCAAGTACCGTTTTGCCCGCTGCGCCGCCGGGGTTTTGATAGAGAACAGACGATGCTCTACCAAAACGGCGATCCAGTTCAGGATTGTATAGTCCGTACTGTTCAGATTCAGGATTTTCAGGTATTCCGTATCAAGACTGTAACGATTGGCAAAGCCATTGCGCAGAGAGGACACAGCCCATTCTTTCGCAAGTTCCTCGCTTTCCGTGCAGTAAAAGCCAAGACCGAAGTCATTGTTTTTCTTGCCCAACCCGAAAGTCGGCGTTTCCACAAGCTGCTCGGAGCCGTGATACAGTGTGATTTTCTGATTCATCCGTGTGTTCCTCCTGCATATCTCTATCTGCAATAGTATCACCAAAGTGATATAAAATCAAGTCGCATTTGTAGAGAGACTTCAAGAAAGAACGTTCCTAGCGTGAAACAAATTTCTCTGCAAGTGGCTTCTTCAAAAGCAGCAGTTCAAAGGTTGCGGCACTATAAACAAAGAATAGGCGGTTAACGACTAAGATTATAAATCCCTTAATTCAGGCATAATAGTAAGGGATTTATCGCACAGCCCATTGACTATTCTCTTATTTTATTCTAATATTTAAGGGAAACAGAATGGAGGTAAGGGAATGAAAACCTTCAATTACTCTGCAATCAGGGAACAAAAGTGGGACTCGGACGTTCTTGGTCTGATTGCGGCCATATACAAGGAAGCCGGGAAGCAGGAACTGTATTTGAAGCAGCGCCCGGAGGAACTCGAAAAGCTCGTGGAGATTGCCAAGATACAGAGCACCGAGGCATCGAATGCCATCGAGGGCATCGTCACCACGAGTACCCGAATCCGGCAGCTTGTCGAGGAGAAAACCACGCCGAGGAACCGGGATGAGCAGGAGATCGCCGGTTACCGCGATGTGCTGAGTATCATTCATGAGAGCTTTGACGCGATACCAATCACGCAGAACTACATCCTGCAGCTTCACAAAATCCTCTACAGCCACATGAATAACCCCCTTGCGGGGCGCACAAAGATCACACAGAATTATATCACCGCTACCTATCCGGACGGTCATGTCGAAACGCTGTTCACGCCGCTTGCCCCTTACGAAACGCCGGAAGCATTGGACAGGATCTGCGAGGAATACAACCGCGTAATCGGAAATATGGAACTGGAGCCGTTGATTGCAATTCCGGTCTTCATCCATGACTTTTTGTGCATCCACCCCTTCAATGACGGCAACGGAAGAATGAGTAGATTGCTCACGACGCTGCTTCTGTATCGCAGCGACTTTTACGTTGGCAAGTACATCTCCCTTGAAGCCAAAATCGCCAAAAACAAGGATCTGTATTACGCCGCACTTGCGCAGGCGCAAACCGGCTGGCGTGAAGGCACCGAGGATGTAGTGCCTTTCATCAAATACCTGCTCGGAACGATCCTTGCGGCGTATAAGGACTTTGAGGATCGCGTGGCGCTTGTGGAAACCAAGCTGCCCGCACTGGAAATGGTGCGCA
>ERZ779850.651-NODE-651-length-40320-cov-7.528921_pt1 | contig 40320 bp, 31 predicted proteins | sample MGYA00511249_ERZ779850 | MGnify/ENA primary metagenome ERZ779850 (study PRJEB29588, sample SAMEA2162475) | human gut metagenome | biome: human gut; feature: human-associated habitat; material: faeces | place: Denmark | collected 2008/2010 ...
ATCCGTTCGTCCGCAAGTCTGAGCAACCGTTCCATTTCTTCCTGGCTCCAGCTTCGTTTTTCCTCTTTATGCGCTGCAATATACTGGGCTGCTCTTGCAGAGCCGACCTGACCGGAATTTAAGGCGCTTCCACCCGGTCGGTAGATGCCATGCGTCGCTGCTGCCTCTCCAACTGCAAAAATTCCCCTGATATTCGTCTGCCACCAGCAGTCCACCGCAAGCCCGCCGTTATTGTGCTGTGCACAAAGCGCGATCTCCAGCGGCTGCGTCTCCAGATCGACGCCATGCTCGCGGTAAAACTCCACTGCGGGTGCGTTCATGTGCCGCAGCCGTTCGATCGGTGTGCCGAAGCATGCGCCTGCGCGCGTCAGATACTCCCGTGCTTCCGCGTCGAGCTGTGAATAATCAATTTCATCCCCACATGGGTTCCGTCGGAAATCCAGCCAGACGCGCCGGCCCTTGCAGCGCTCCAGATAGACCAGAACATCGATGATCGAGCTTCCGCCCTCGATCTTTTTTACATCAAACGGCCATTGATAGCCCTTCAGGAACAGTTTGCTGAGCATCTCTGCGGGCGTTTTGAAAAAGTCCATCAGAAATTCACGCTCGTCCGTTTGATCGGGCGTTGTGGAGATCATGCGCGGAAGCACTTGCATATAGGTGCCCGACACGTTCCAGCGCGGGTGCAGCGAGGCGAGGCCATACTGCCATTCGGTCAGATTTTGGCCGATTGCGCCAGCCTCCAGCGCAATGCCAGTCGAACCATGGTGTCCGGCCGGATAGACGCTGTCCGCGTAAATTCCGGCAGGCCCGCCGGTTGCCCAGATGACGTTCCGGCAGTGGATCAGCGCATAGCGTGTTTGTTCCGAACGCGCTGCGCGGTTCAGGCACAAAAGGCCGAGCACCCGCTCGCCGTCCGTCAGAATACGGATAACCTGCATACCGTCCAGCATCGGAACGCCCTCCGCGCATACGGCAGCTTCCAGCATCTGCGTCATTCGTTTGCTGGTATAGGGGCCGGCGCTAGTCGCGCGGCGGCGCGGATCATGGTCGGTTTTGTAGCCGACGTACTCTCCGTAGCGGCTGCGCGGAAATTCCACGCCGAGCTCCGCCAGCCTCAAAAAGCACGGCGTGGAGAGCGCCGCCTCGCACAGCGCGGTATCGCCGTCAACGCACTGGCCGTCAAAAAGCGTCTGCGCCATTTCGCGCACGCTGTCTCCATCGCCACCGGAGAGCGTCAGCTTGTAATAGGTCTGCTTGTCGCTGCCGGTATTGCGGCTGGTGCCGCAGAGCCGGTTCTCGGTCAGCAGCAGAATGTCGTGCTGACCGGCACGCCAGAGGCAGTCTGCCGCGTTATAGCCCGCTGCGCCGCTGCCGACAATGGCGGTATTGCAGCGGTAGAGCTGCGCGCAAAGGCCATCTGTGCGAAAAACTTCCTGTTCCATGCGCGTATCCTCTCAGCCTCGGAAATTCGCGGGCTGTGTTTTCTTGATTTCCAGAAACTCTTTATAAAACGGGCGGAAGGTTTCCGCATCGCGCACCACGCAGCCGGTCGGCTTGTGCGCGCGGATGAGATCGCCGCACATCCCGCACGTCAGGCAGATATGCTTCGGGTCGATACGTCCCTGTTTTATGATTTCATTTGCGAAATCCGGATCGGCAAACGCCATGCGGCCAAAGAGCATGCCGTCGCAGAGGCCCGCTTCCACAGCTCCTGCTGTGTAGAGATCGGAAAACTGCCGCAGATACGTCGGGGCAGAGGCCCAGACGGTCATTTCCGGCACAGCCTGCTTGACTGCTCCGATTCCGTGGATCATTCGTGCAAGGCCGGTAAATGGGTGCTCGTCCGGCTGATATTTTCCGGCGTCAAACGGGCGCGTGACGTGCGTTGTGGCATAGGGATTGCCCATGGTCAGATCGACCATGGAAAGGCCAAGCTCATCGTGCAGTTCACGCACCAGCCGTACCGGTTCTGCCAGATCGGGCGTCAGTCCGGAGCCCTCGCTCACGCCGAAGCCATACGGCCATGCGTAGCCGTCGTAAATACCAAGGCGCGATGTGACCATAAAATCGTCTGTTTCATAGACCTTTGCCGCGCGGATCGCATTTTTGAGCAGGCGCGTCCGGTTCTCATAGCTGCCGCCGTATGCACCCGGCCTCGTAAAGGCAGACGTCAGTTCTGCCAGCAGATACCCGTGACAGGACTTGATATCCACAGCGTCAAATCCGGCCTCGCGCGCAAGAAGCGCGGCCTCGCCGAATTTTTCCTCCAGCGCCTTGAGATAGTCGTCCGTCACGATGCAGCTGTTGTCCGCCGCGCGGTACTGCTCCAGTTCCGGATGGCGGTAGGCAATGATAGGAGCAGGCTTGTTGTCAGGGTTGGAATACCGGCCGCTGTGGTTGGCCTGCATGACCAGATACGGTGCGAAGCCGTTCACCTGAAGGCCCGCTTCCTTGACGGCCTGCGTCAGACGCTTGTAGCTGTCAAGATTCTCGCGGCACAGATAAAGCTGCGTCGCGGAGGAACGCCCCTCCGGGACAATGGAGATCGCCTCAAACCAGATGATCGCACTGCCGCCTTTCGCTTCACGCAGGTAGCGGCGCGCAGTAAAATCCGACGGCGAGCCGTCCGGCAGGGAGTCCGCGCCCTCCATCGGCGCGATACCGAGCCGGTTCGGGAAAACATGCTTGCCTACGCGCAGCGACTCGGCCAGAGCATGCGTATCCGCCGCAAACGGCAGCGCTACGCCGAGCGCGGCAGCGGTCTGCTTTATTTCGTCCAGTGTTTTGTAGTGAAATTTCTCGTGCATAACCAGCCTCACAGTCTTTTGATGTGGAACCCGCCGTCAATGTCGAGATAGCTGCCGGTCGTATACAGAAAATCGTCGCCCGCGAACACGGAAACTGCGTTTGCAATATCCTCAGGCGTACCCCAGCGTGCGATGGGAAACGCACCGTCCGCGATGAGCTTATCGTATTTCCCGGTAACCGTGCTGGTCATGTCCGTGGCGATGACGCCCGGACGGATCTCATTGACCAGTATGCCTTCTCCGGCCAGCCGGTCGGCAAACAGCGTCGTCAGCATGGAGACGCCTGCCTTGGACACGCAGTATTCGCCCCGGCTGACGCTGGATACCTCCGCCGAGCAGGAGGAGATATTGATGATCGTGCCGCGCTTTTTGCCGATGGGCTCCTGACAGAGCATCTGCTTTGCCGCTGCCTGCGTCAGAAACAGGTTGCCCTTTGTGTTTGTACCGACCACGCGGTCGAAGCTCTCCTCCGTCATCTCCAGCAGATCAGCGCGCACCTTCGGCGCGACGCCCGCGTTATTGACAAGCACGTCGATACGGCCAAACTGTCGGACCGTTTCTTCGATCAGATGCAGTCGGCTGTCATGGTCTGCGATATCGCAGCGGATATAGTGCCATTCGATACCGTCCGCAGTCAGCCCTGCCAGCACCTGTTCATATTTTTCCTGCGGTCCGGTCGCTGAAACAACGACGCGGAACCCATCCCTGCCCAGCCGCCGCGCAATGGCATAGCCGATGCCGCGGCTGGAGCCGGTGACGATCGCAACTTTCTTCATGATGTTGTCCTCCAAAGACAGAGCGGAGAGAAGCGGCCGCTGCCGTTTCCCTCCGCCTGTCACTGCTTGTTATTCAGGTCTTGTTAAGCTATCGGTTAGCCCTTCCATGCAGCGTATGCGGTGTTCATGATCTCGCACCAGCGGGCTGCGCCGTACTCGTTCAGGCATTCATCCTGGAACTTGGCGTATTCTTCCTCGGTCAGAGGACGGGTACCCTCAATAAAGTCCTGAATCTGAGCGTTGCAATATTCACTCAAAGCAGTCATAATGTCGGACTTCTCTGCTTCTTCCTCAGTGGTGAAGTAGCTGGCGGGGATCACGGGATCCAGATCCATCAGCCATTCGTTCTCGCTGTACAGCTTGTAGCCGGGGTAGCTGTACGGACCGTAGTAAGTCAGAGCGTACAGATCGGTATCGGTGACGACATTGAAGATGCCGAGCCATGCAGCCTTATACTCGTCGATATCGATGGGGTCGCCCGGGGTCTGGTAGTTGTTGAGAACGGTCGGGATATTCTCGTTGAGAACAGGCTCGCCGTCAACGTAGTCGAAGGTCACGCCCTCTTCGCCATAGTTGGCGTCGATGATGGACTCGTCGGAATAGATGTAGTTGAGAATCTGCATGCAGATCTCCGGATACTTGGTATCGGCGTTGATGCCAAGCTGGTAGTTGACGTCGATGGAACTGAAGGCGTAGGTCTTGGGCTTGAAGCCGTCAGCGGTAACAGGCATGGCGATGGGGCCGAGCTCATAGGCGGCGTTCGGATCCTCGCCGCGGACAGCGTTGGTGAAGTCCTCACTGCGAGTCAGATAATCGAAGGTAACAGTCGCCTTGCCGGTGGACATCTTTTCTTCCCACATTTCCGTGCTGTTCAGCGCGTATTCGGGATCCATCAGCCCTTCAGTATAAAGCTGATTGAGCCAGACAAGCTCATTGTACAGATGCTCATCGTTGCCTTCAAACGTATACTTACCTTCGTTTGCGTTCCAGCCCACAACACCGCCCATAGAGGCGCCGAAGATGGAAGCAAAGTTGGTCACAAGGGAGCCGACGCCGTTACGGACGGAGAAAACGTAGCTTCCGGTCTCTTCCTTCATGGCGCGCATCAGGTCGGTCAGGCTTTCGATGGTGCCGTCGTATTCAAAGCCAAGGTCATTGATGATGTCCTTGCGGGCCAGCAGGCCGAACCAGTAAACCGGAGTGGAATACTGACGGACGGTGGTGTAGATCTTGCCGTTGTCGGAATAAGTAATGGCTTCACGAACCTTTTCGGTATCGATGTACTTGGCGATATTGGGATAATCCTGCCAGTAATCTTCGATGCAGAGCAGCAGATCCTGATTGACATAGCGCTTGGCTTCGTCCGCGCCGTGGATCATGAAGAGATCGGGAGCAGTGCCGGAGGCCATAGCCAGATTCAGCTTCTCCTTATAGGTGGCTTCTTCGCCGCCCCAGTTGAGCCAGTTGATCTTGATGCCGAGCGTTTCTTCCAGATTCTTGCAGGCTGCAAACGTATCGGTATCGACAGGGTGTGTGGATTCCTCGTAAGCGATGCTGATTTCGATCGGTTCCGCGTCGGAGGAGGGAGCGGGGGTATCGGTAGTGCTGCTGGAATCGGACGTGTCCGCCGGGTCTTCGGTGGCGGGTGCAGGGGTCTCGGCGGTCTTGGCGCAGCCGGCAAGCATACCGGCAAGCATCAGGACGGCCAGAAGAAGTGCGATCAGTTTCTTTGCCATTTTCGTTCTCCTTTTTCAAGTTTCAGATTGTTCTATAATAAACACATTTCGTGCCTATTACAATGTCAAGTGCTTCCACGTTTAACCCTTTACCGCGCCAAGCATAATACCCTTTACCAGATATTTTTGAATCAGTGGGTAGAGAATCAGCATTGGGATCATCGCCAGAATGACGACCGCATACTTGAGTGACTGACCGAGCACCACTTCGCCAGCCTGCAGCGCGCCTTCCGACTCACCCGTCAGAACGATGGAGCGAATGACCAGCTGCAGCGGGTGTAGCTTCTTGTCTGTCAGATAGATAAACTCATTGAACCAGGAATTCCAGCGGTTGACCGCGAAAAGCAGCACCACCGTGCTGATGATTGGCTTGGAAAGCGGAATCGTGATTTTTGTAAAGACATGAAAGTCGTTTGCACCGTCAATGAATGCCGATTCCTCCATGGACGTGGGGATCTGCTCAAAAAAGGTGCGCATTAAAATGATGGTATAGGGGCTGCACGCCGCGGGAAACAGGACGGCCCAGATCGTGCCGTTGAGTCCCATTTTCGTCATGTTGATATAGCTGGCGATCAGGCCGCCGCTGAACAGCATGGTGAAGACGAAAAAGACGTTGAAAAATTTTCTCCCACGCAGATAAGACTTGGACAGCGGATAGGCCGTCAGCATGGTGATAGCCAGCGAAAGCACCGTATCCATGAAAGTATAACGGATCGTGTTCCAATAGGAGCGGAGGAACCCGTCATACGCAAACGCGCGCTTATACGATTCAAGATTAAAGCCAACCGGCCAGAGCCATACCCTACCCTGCGAGACGGACAGACGCGAACTGAGCGAGATCGCCAGGACATTGAGAAACGGGAAAATAATCATCAGGCAGAAAAGCGTCAGTACGATGGCGCAGAACACCTTGTCGCCCGCAATCTTTTTATGGATTCTGTGTGTTTTTCTCATGGTACTTTCCTCAAATCAGACTGGTTTCCGTCAGCTTTTTGGAAATCTTATTCGTGACCAGCACAAGAATAAGCCCGATCAGTGACTGGAACAGACCGACCGCAACGGAATAGCCGTAATCTGTGTTCAAAAGACCCACGCGGTAGATATAGGTGCCGATGATGTCCGCTGTGGGATAGAGTTTTTCGTTGTACAGCAGCATGACGCGGTCCGTGCCGCTGGAAAGCAGATAGCCAAGGTTCATGATGAACTGGATCGAGATCGTCGATGCAATTCCGGGCAGCGAAACATGCCAGATCTGCTGGAGCTTATTCGCACCGTCCATTCTGGCTGCCTCATAGAGCGAGGAGTCGATACCGGCCAATGCAGCGACATAGATAACGGAGCCCCAGCCCGTTTCCTGCCAGATACAGATAAAGTTGTAGATCGTGCGGAAGTATTTCGGGTCACTCAGGAATTTCAGCGGCGTTCCGCCGAGCTTTTCAATGATCTGATTGATGGTGCCGCTCGGCATCAGGAACTGATTAAAGATTGAAATGACGACGACGCCGGACAAGAAGTGCGGCAGATACGCGATCGTAGTTGCACTCTTGCGGAACACGCCCTTTTCGCGGAATTCGTTGATCATCAGCGCGAAGATAATATTGATTGGCGTCGTCCAGAGCATATTGAATACATTCAGCAAAAGCGTATTGCGGATGAGCCGCCAGCAGTTTTTATAGCGGAAGAAGCGCTTGAAGTTTGCAAGGCCGACCCACTCGCTGCCGAAAATGCCCTTTTTGAAATTGTAATTTTCAAATGCCATAAGCAAGCCGACCATGGGCTTGTACATAAACAGGAAGAACATGATAATTCCTGGTATGAGCATGACGTACAGGATCCAGTGCTGCCGCACATAGCTCCATGTGCTGCCTCGACGGGCGGGAAGCCGCTCAGCAGTATTCTGTTTCTTTGTGGTCACTTGCAAAACCGTATCTCCCTCTTGTGTCCGAAATCATTTGCTCCCGATCCGGCCCTCCGGCCTGACCGCGTTTTGAGCATAGCATGGGATACGCCGACTTGTAAATTCTCCATTTTCTACGGCAATATTCATTTTTCCACCGCCTTGCAGCATCTGTCCCATTCTTTCTGCGATCCAGTGGAAAATGGTTGCCCCCGGTAGAAATATGAGAGTTGCGGCAGATGGCGGCAGCGGTTATACTTAAAATAGATTTTTTAGATACTGCTGAGGTTTTTCTATGAAACGCTTTTGGAGCCGCATCTGCGGCTTTGTTTCCGAACACGATCTATTTTTCCGGCTGTTTCTGATTCTGTTCGGCTGCATCATTCTGCCGGTTTCTATCGCGTGCATTGCATTCAACTGGCAGGCGGAGAATCTGGTGCGCACGCAGACCGAGCGAACGAACAGCGCATATCTCACAAGCCTTTCCACGCAGCTTGAATCCGCTCTAAACGCACAGCGGATGCAGATGCTGGATTACTCCGTGAAGGAAACGCTGACCGGCAGCTTCCGGTCAAACAAGTTTACAAAGGACGCAACAACGCTTCTGACCAATGCACTGTCATCCAATGAAAACCTTGAAGCGGTTTTTGTCCTCGATCCCGGCACCAATCGCATTGCCTCAAACATCGGCTGCTTTGACGCGGAGATCTATTTTTCAAAGTATTGCAGATTCCCCGGCTACTCCTTTGAAGAACTTTACGGTACGCTGTGCGAAAACCGCGCATTTTCATTCATCGGCGCACTGGATTATACACGATACAGCCTTGTGAAAAATCGGCAGGACAGCCGCGCGCTCCTGCTGCTGTACACCTACTTTCCCGAGCAATCATACGGCACGAACCGCGTCATGGGCTTTGTTCTGTCGCCGTCACTGGCAGAAGCACTGCTGGACGACCGCTTTCTGGAACGCCAGGGCGACATCTGCATTTTTGATGCCGCAGGCGCACCAGTTTGCTCGACTTTTGCGCAGACTGACAGCCTGCCCCTGTTTGACGACAGCGAGGTTCACAACTGCCGTATCGGAGACACCGATTATCAGGTGCAGTCCCTCTCCGGTGCCTACGGTCTGCGGTATATAAGTGTCATCCCGACAAGCGAATACTATTCCGGCCTGCAGCCGATCCGCAGCTTTACTCTGCTGCTGATTTTGATCCTGCTGGTGCTGATCGTGCTGATCTCCGCAATTTTCTCCAGCCGCATCAGCCGTCCCATCATCCGTCTGGCAAACAGCTTTTCCGAGCCTCCGATCGACGATCCCCGCTCGGCTGCCATTGAAAGCACCGCCGTTTACCGCAGCATCCGTTCCAATATCAACGAAATCCGTGCCTCCAACGAGAAACTCTCTACGCTCATGAAAAGTGGGCAGGAACAGCTGCGCAGCAATTTACTCCTTGACATTCTGCGTGGTCGGCCGCAGGATGAGGCTCTGCTGTCCTATCAACTCGCTGAATTGGGTGCGCAGTTTCCACACAAGTACTATACGCTCGTGCTTTTATCGTTCGATTTCTACAAGCGCGCATATCTGGACTACACGCCGGTGGAGTTGGCGCACATGCAGGATGGCATCTGCAAGCTGACAGCTGCGTGGACGTATCCCTTCGAGCAGAAGATCGAATATATGGAGTGCTTGCCCCGCACATTTGCGTTCATCGTCAATATGGATGAATTGAACCTTACTGCACTGCACAGGGAGCTTACGCAGATCCTGCATCTAGCCGATATTGAAAATGACCAGCTGCGGCTGATTTTTGTGACGACATCCTTTGTCAACCGACTTGAAGAACTGCCAGAACTGTATCAATCCGCAAAAATGCTCTGCGCTACCGTGTGCTCAACCGCCAGAGCCAGCTTATCCAGAGCATGCACCTTCCGTCTGCCGGAGAGTATCCCTCCTTCCTTACGGACGAAAACAAGAATTATATCACAAATTACATCACCAGCGGCAACGCAGACGCTGCCAAGAGCTATATTGTCGCACTTATCGAGCAGAGCGCGGAAAACGGCATTCCTTATGAGCATCTGATCACGTCGTTTTCCTCGATTCTTTCCCTGATCGCGCAGATCCTGACTGCGCGCAGCATCCCGTTTTTCCCGCTCTTTGATGCAGACCCGTTCGCAGAACTCAGCTCGCTCAATAATCTTGATGAAATCGGCGACTTTTTCCGCTCCGTCTGCACAAAGGCGACTGCCGCACTCCTTGAGCGTCAGCAGCAGGAGTCCGATATTCTTCGGCGGTCGCTGGACTACATCGCAAGAAACTATCATAACCGCATCTCGCTCGACGACGTCAGCGCCTATGTCGGCTACTCTCCCAAGTATTTTTCACGCTACTTCAAGGATCAAACCGGCATTACCTTTGTCAACTATCTCAACCGTCTGCGCATTCAGGCAGCAAAGGAGTTGCTTGCTGACCCGAATATCGTCATTAAGGACGTCGCCGCGCGGGTCGGTTTTGAGAATATCAACACCTTCTTCCGCGTCTTCAAGCAGTTTGAAGGCGTTACGCCGGGCCAGTACCGTGCTGCGCACGCACCGGCGCAGGAGGATGAACAGTCATAAAGAGAAAAACATATGTATTCTTTCGGTATGATTGGCACCGGCATCATCGCTGGATGTCATCTTGAGGCAATCGCCGCGCACACGCGCACACGCCTTGCCGCGGTAGCGGATGTCGTCCGGCCGCGTGCGGAGGCCGCAGCAGCGCCCTTTGGTGCAGCCGTCTACACAGACTATCATCAAATGCTGGAAAACGAACATCTGGATGCCGTGATCATCAATCTGCCGCATGGTCTGCATGAGCCGTGCGCCATTGACTGTGCCGAACATGGCGTACACATTCTATTGGAGAAACCAATGTCTGTATCACCGGAGTCATGCGAGCGGATCATACAGACATGTGAGCGTCATCATGTTCTGCTTCAGATTGGCCATGTTCAGCGCTACCGTCCGGAGAATCGCGCGGCACGCGCGATCATCGAATCCGGTGAGTTGGGTGAACTGGTCATGATTGACGATCATTCAACCGGCGAATATTTTACGCCGGAGCGTCCGGCATGGTTTATGACAAAGAAGCTGGCCGGAGGCGGGGTTTCCATCAATTTCGGCGTCCATACGCTTGACCGCTTCTGCTATCTGACGGGGAGCAGCGTTGCGTCGATTACCGGTGCCTGTACCTACCAGCATCCCGGCTCAGACGTTGACGGCAGTGCGCACTTCTTTCTCCGCGCACAAAGCGGCGTGACCGGGAGCGTCTCCATCAGCGGTTATCCAAGCATTCCGGAGGAATATACCACGCTTTATCTGACGAAGGGAGCAATCTGTATCCGTCCATTTGTGAGTGTCTGTAAGACAACCGGCGGCGAATATGATCCGGTCGATTTCAGCGGCTACCCCGGAATGTTTGAGGCTCAGATGGAAGATTTCGTCACTGCGATGGACACTGGCCGCGTTCTGTACTACACAGGAGCAGAAGGGAAGCGCTATGTCGAGGTCATCGCCTCCATCTGGTAAGACTGGTGGAAAAATGAGAGCGACTGTGGAATATCGTTGATTTACACAGAAAACGTCGTGTGCTATGCTACAAGCCGTCCCCCAGACGCGCTGCGCAGCCGTCTGCCGGCATTTCAGATCAGACTCAGGAGGAAATACCATGAACAAGAAGCTGAACATCGGCGTCATCTCGTGCAGTGTTATGGCGCAGCTGCACATGAAGGCCGTCATCGACCATCCCAACGCAGAGCTTTATATGATCTGCGATATCAATGAAGCGCTGCTGAATGAAACAGCTGCGAAGTATAACATCAGCCGCAAAACGACAGATTACCGTCAAATGCTTGCAGACCCTGCGGTCGATGCGGTCATTATCGTCACGCCCGACCAGACGCACCGTGAGATCTCGGTTGCAGCACTGGAGGCTGGCAAGCACGTCCTGTGCGAAAAGCCGATGGCGCTGACGCTCGACGATTGCAAGGCAATGATTGACGCAGCGGCAAAGGCAAAAACCAAGATGATGGTTGGGCAGATCTGCCGCTATACGCCCGGCTTTGTCGCGGCAAAGAACCTGATCGAGCGCGGTGAGATCGGCGAGCTGTTCTTTGTGGAAACCGAATATGCACACGATTATGCGCATATTGATGTCGAATGGCGTCTTGATCCGCTGCGCCACGGCTTCCTTGGCGGCGGCTGCCACGCAGTCGATCTGGCTCGCTGGATTGCAGGCGATCCGGAAGAAGTTTTCGCCTACGCAAATCATAAAATGCTGCCCAACTACCCGACAGACGACTGCACCATCGCGGTCATGAAATTCCCGAACAATGTGATCGGTAAGGTATTTGTTTCCACTGGCTGCAAGCGCAGCTATACGATGCGCAGCGTCTTTTATGGAAGCAAGGGCACAATCATCACTGACAACACCAGCCCCTATATGAGCGTTTTCAAGGAAGGACTGGGCAACGGCGATACGATCCTTCAGGATATCAAGGACTACGATCTTCAGACTGTTCCGGTTCAGTACCCGGTCAACATCAGCAGTCACAACACCTCCGGTGAATTGCTGGAGTTCTTGGACTGCATTGTCAATGACAAGCCGATCCGTACAACAGCGCTGGAAGGCGCCAAAACTGTAATCGCAAGTCTTGCGGCAGTGAAGTCCTCCAAGACCGGCATGCCGGTTCGCCCGAATTACAATATTTAATCCCCCGCTTCTGCGTCTGCAGATATCTGCGGACGCAGAAGCGCATTTTTTACGGAGAAAGGAGACGCGCGAATGCTGCAATGCGGGTTTTATGAAAAAGAAATCACGCCGCCGCTCGGCTCTGATATTCCCGGCTATTTTATGAAACGGCCGAGCACCGGCGTGCTTGACCGTCTCTACGCAAAGGCATTTGCTGTAAGTGATGGAACAACCAGCGCGGTTCTGATTGAGATCGACGCCGTGGAACTTCCGGTCAAAAATCGAGACGCGATCACTGCGCACATCCATGCCATGACCGGCCTCGCGCCGGAGCATGTCGCTGTCTGTGCGACCCATACGCACTATGGCATCCCGGCAGGCGAACCATTCGGTTCAGAGGAAGACGTACCGTTTATGACGGAATTTTGCCGCCTCGCTGCTGACTGCGCAGCGCTTGCTCTCCGGCAAATACAGCCGTGCACGCTGTCTTTTGGCGTTGGAAGTGTCGATGGTATGTCCTTTAACCGCGATTATCTGATGGCTGACGGCAGCGTTCGTACCAATCCCTCAGATGTACCGGTATCCGAAATTGTCCGGCATTATGCGGAAAACGATCCAGAGCTCCCGGTTCTATATGCCGCAAATGCAGACGGACAGCCGCTCGGTGCGCTGATTGGCTTCGCCTGTCATCAGGACTGCATCGGCGGCACACAATACAGCGGCGATTTTTCTTCAGAGCTTTCCCGCCGTCTCAAAGCCCGATACGGCGCGGATTTTGTTTCTGTGTATCTGGCCGCGCCGAGCGGCGACATCAACCATCTGGACTTTATGACCGGCCATGCTACGGACTACCGTGAACTTGGCTGCATACTCGCAGCGGAGGCCGCGCACGTTATCGCCAGCGCAGCGCAGCCGGTCGCATATGCCCGCGTGCAGGCGCAAATACAGCGCATCCGCTGCCGCTACCGGCGGGCAGACGCAGAAACGCTGCGCAGAGCGGAACAGATCGTGGCAGGCGGGCCGGACAATGGACATAATATGCTCGGTACACTGCAGGCCGAACTGCTTGTAGCCTATGAAAGAAAAGCAACCGCTGCACATTGGTATGAGGGTGAACTTCCGGTACAGGTGTTTCTGATTGGCGATCTGCCCGTTTTTATCATGCCGGGAGAGTTGTACCATCAATTTGGGCACACGCTGAAGGATGCGTGCGGTGGTCGTTGTTTGATTGCGACATTGTCAAACGGCTTTTTCGGTTACATTCCTGTGCCCGAACTGTTTGACACAGACGTGTATCCGGTGCAGTTGTGTGAAGGAAGTATGTGGCAGCCGGAGGCAGGTGCAATGCTTACGGACTGCGCGATCAAAATGCTGCAGCATATGATGGAGGAAGAAACATGCTGAATACCGGACTGGTTTCCGTTACGTTCCGCGATAAAACGCCGGAAGAAATCATTTCCACAGTCAAACAATGCGGTCTTGAAGGCATTGAGTGGGGCGGGGACGTTCATGTTTTGCCGGGCGACGTTTCGCGTGCGCGCGAGATCCGGCACCTTACCGAGCAAGCCGGGCTTGCCGTCTGGGCCTACGGCTCTTATTTTGAGGCTGGTGAACAGACACCGGATCTGTTTCCACCGGTGCTGGAAAGTGCAAAGGCGCTCGGTGTCCCGTGCATCCGCATCTGGGCTGGTACCAGAGGTTCAGCACAGGCAGACCCGGAGTATGTACAGCGCGTGATCTCCTGCACACAGGCGATCTGCGACATGGCCTCAACCGCTGGGATCGATATCTGCTATGAATATCATCCGAATACGCTGACAGACAACTGCGATTCTGCCGTGCAGACACTCCGCAGCGTCGCACGGGATAATCTGCATCTGTACTGGCAGCCGAACTCCCGTCTTTCACAGGCGGAGAATCTGCACGCGCTCCGAACAGTCCAGCCATATCTGTATCATGTCCATGTATTCTATCTGGACAGCGTCTACAACCGTTTCCCACTGGCCGAAGGTGCATCCATATGGCAGGAATATCTCGATATCATCCGGCAGGACGGCAAAACGCGCAGTCTGATGCTGGAATTCGTGAAGGACGACTCGTTTGAGCAGATGGCGCAGGATGCAGCAGCGCTCCGTGCGCTTGTCCGTGAGGCCTGATGGGAAAGGCGGTATTTTTGATGAAAAGTATTTTGATCGGCGATCCGGCTATGTGTAAACACGCATTTCCCGCATCCGTGCGTGCGCAGCTGGGCGCATGGACGCAGCTTCCGGATGCACCTGTGACAAAGGAAGAAATTCTGGCACAGCCGGACTTATACCGCGATACGGAGTTGATTTTCTCCACATGGGATATGCCGCATTTTACACGCGAGGAGCTTCAGAAATGCTTTCCCGCGCTGCGCGCAGTGTTTTATGCGGCCGGCTCTGTGCAGCACTTTGCTCGGGAATTTCTGGCGGCAGGCGCGCACGTTTTTTCTGCCTGGGCGGCAAACGCCATTCCTGTTGCAGAGTATGCCGCAGCGCAGATCCTGCTTGCAAACAAGGGATTTCATTATGCCGTGCGCGCCAGTCGGTCGCCTGAAGGTCGCCACAGGGCGCTGGAACGGTTCTGGCAGATGCCCGGCAGCTTCGATACGCCGGTCGGTATTCTTGGTGCCGGCATGGTTGGCCGGTCGCTGATCGGTCTGCTGAAGCAGCACCGGCTGGATCTGTGCGTCTATGACCCGTTTCTCTCTGACGAAGCCGCAGCGTCGCTTGGTGTGCGGAAACTCCCGCTGGAGGAGCTGTTTTCGACCTGTCAGGTCGTTTCCAATCATATCGCGGATCTTCCGGAAACAGTTGGGATGCTGAATTACACACTTTTCTCCAGGATGCGCCGGAATGCAACTTTTTTGAATACCGGCCGCGGCGCACAGGTCGTCGAACAGGATCTGATCCGCGTACTGCACGAGCGCCCCGATCTGACGGCAATTCTGGACGTTACGATGCCAGAACCGCCGGAGGCCGGAAGTCTGCTTTACACGATGGAAAACGTATTTCTGACGCCGCACATCGCCGGTTCCTTCGGCGATGAGATCGCCCGCATGGGCGAATATGTGGTCGAAGAATGCACGCATTTCATGCAGCACGAACCTTGCCGCTACGAAATTACAGAGCAGATGCTCAAGACAATGGCATAAAAATTACCGGCCAGCGGACTCGATCCTCTGGCCGGTAGTTTATTTTACTGTCTCTGCTCCAGCTGGGTCAGCAGCCGGTCCGCAATCATCAGACTGCGCGGCACATGAAACGGGCCTTTGAACGTGCTGCCCTTGCACGGCGGCTGCGTAGGCAGACCGTCGCGCCGCAGATAGCCGTACCACTCTCCAAACTCAGGCTCGCAGAAATGCTCGCGGCAGTAATCTGCCGTTTTGCAGAACCAGTCCCAGTATTCCTGCTTCCCGGTTTTCTGATAAATCATCAGCGAAGCAATGAGAATCTCATTATGCGGCCACCACAGCTTCATGTCGTGCTCATATGCCTCCGGCGGGCAGCCAAGACAATCGATAAAATAGAGCAATCCGCCGTATTCCTTATCCCAACCGGCATGGATCGCGTAATCAAAAATCTGAACGGCCTGTGCAAACAATGTATCGTCCTGTGTGATCTGCGCCTGCTCCATCAGGAACCAGCTGCATTCGATATCATGTCCGGGATTAACAACGCGGCCAGCCGTCGTATCTGTTTGCAGTTCTCCTTCCGGTCCGACCGTTTCCAGCGTACACTCGAGTTCCGGTTTTACATGATAGCGCAGGATCTCCTCTACGCATTGCTGCGCGCGTGCATCGTAAAGTGCGCGCTTTTCCGGATCACAGCGGCGCATGACTGCCGATACATTCAGATAAATCATCGGATCAGCCAGAGTGCGGCCCGTGCGCGTCTGTGGGATTGTTTTGGGGCCAAGTCCGGTCGGGTCTTCGATCAGATGGTGATTGAGCTGATAAATCAGCTCATACGCAGCCCGCGCACGTTCGATGCGGATATGCTCCCCGGAATTGTGATAATACTCGGCGTTTGCCATTGTATAAAACGCCTCGGAGAAGCAGTAGCGCCGCTGGCGCAGCGGATGTCCGTCAGCCGTCACAGTGAAATACATCCGGTTCCCGGCGTCGCGGTTGATGCAGTGCGCCTCCATAAAGTCAAGGCAGCTCCGGCTGATCTCCAGCCATTCCTCGCGCTTTCCATAGTTTGTACACAGATATGCGTATGTCCATGCGCAGCGTCCCTGCATCCATACGCTTTTGTCTGTGCTGTAAATTTTCCCGGTTTTGTCAAGGCAGGTATAAACACCGCCGTTTTCATGGTCTATCCCATATTGGCTCCAGAATTCGACGGAGCGCTTCAGTTCTTCCTGCACCCAACTGTGATAAGCCTGCATTGTCTGCATACTTGTTCTCCTTTCCATTGACGCATCTAAACGGCAGTGACTGTGTCACTGCCGTTTAAGTCGTGTTACTCGCTGAAAATCTGATAATCGCCGCCTGTCAGCAGCACGATCGGAATCAGGCTCTGCGTATGATGTCCATCCGAAGTGACCTGCAGGATTAGATCATATCTCGACTGCGTCAGATTATGCGGCGTGATCTCGATCGTAACACGCGCCAGCGGCACGTTGCAGTGCGCCTGCTCCAAATTGATTGCAAGCGACCGCGCCGGAGAGATCTCCCAGCCCTCGGGCAGATGCAGCGCAGCATGGAGCCATTGCTGACGCAGCAGATTGTTTTCAAAGGTCAGCGTGAATTTCGTGACGTCCTCTGCAATATACGGCGCTTCGTGGTAATCCACATACACATCGAACGGATGCGAAGTGTGCTTCACCAGGAACGGGTTTGTAAAGGTGCGTCGATAGTCCCGTGCGTACCAGCAGCCTACGCGCTCCGGTTCATAGCACTGACGGCTTTCATCCGCCAGAATTGCCTCGATCCCAAGATTATCGTCGAAGGCCAAATCCTGCGGGTTCATAAAGCGCTGCATCTGAATTGCAACGCGCTGCACCAACTCGTCGATCGTATTGGGAATTGAAATATCCACGTCGCTGCGGTTGATGCAGCTGGTGAGGATCATACCGCCGAGCGGCTTCAGCCACTTTTCGCTGATCGCGCCATTCCCACTGACAATGCCGAGAATGGCCGCAAGGGAGCCTGCAGTGCAGTCTGCATCCTCACCGCAGGAAGCGGCAATGGAAATGCACTTGTCGAAATCGCCCTCGCCGTACAGCCACGCCATGACGATGATACCCATATGTCCGGGTGCATCAAAGCCGATCGGGCCGACGGGCTCATCTGGCTCCATATCACGCGGATCGGTTTTCAGGACGCTGAAGCTGCTGGGAACCTCCTGCAGAAGTTTTTTACGCGCCTGCTGCCAGGTCAGGCCGCTCTGATAGCACGCTCTGGCACAGGCGACCGCCTTATGGATCGCGCTGTCCTCCGGCAGATATGAAAGGCCAATGTCAATGAGCGCGTTTGTGTCCGAAATGATAAAAGCGGCACTCTCAATCGCAGCAAGAAAGACCGCCGCATAGACGCCTTCATAGCTGTGGTCAATGATTGCATCCTCGTAGGCGTACTTGACCGCAAGTTCTGGATGGCCGGGGCACAGGCACGCCCAGATCTCTGTCAGGATCCAGGACCCATTGCTGTTGCGATAATGATTGCCGACATAGCCGGACAGCGGCGGAACAAGTCCGGCCCGCAGATTATTCTTGCCCGCGCCATATTCCGCACAGTCCGGGTAGATAAAGGACAGCCAATATTCCCCCAGCAGCTCGCGGTTGATGTTCCGGCCGTATTTCTCGACCGCGTTGAGCCATACAAGCTGCAGATCCAGATCGTCGTTCGGAAGCGGCTTGTCCAGCGGCTGCGAATAATACTGAATGTCGAACAGACCGCGCATACCCTCAAACGGCGTGCCTAGCGTGCCGCCGATGTTCTTGCCATTCCAGCAGCCGCGCATTTTGTCCAGATACTCATGGAAGCTCAGTTTCATATGCGTTTCTCCTATTCCTATCATATCTTGCGTATATCTTGTGACAGCATCAGTATAGCATGCGGCGCTTTGCGGCGTAAATTCACGGTTTTCCACTTTGGTCTGCATTTTTCCACACACCATGCTGCTACAGCGTATTTGTCCATGCAAAGATGCAATTCGTAGAAAAATGCAGACGAATGCGGAAATTGGTTAATTGCCGCCGGCGGCATTTATCGCGTATGATACTTGTACCGAACCGGGTACACCCGGAATGAGAATGAGGAGAAACTACGCATGAAAAAGCCCAGATCGCTTTGCACCAGGCTCGGCGCAGCATTGCTGACTGTCTGCCTGCTGCTTGGCTTACTCCCGATTGCATCCGCAGCAAGCGCTGCTCCGCGCACCCCCGTCGCTGCAGACGGCAGAATTCTCTACGTCGCGCCGAATGGCAGCGACGCCAATCCCGGCAGCTATGCCGAGCCGTTTGCCACGCTGGAAGCGGCTATGAACGCCATGAACCCCGGCGACCTGCTTTATGTCCGCGGCGGCCTGTACCGTTCTGCGGGAACCGGGCGCGGAATCTCCCAAAAAAAGGGGACAGTCGATAAATGGTTCACAGTTCTGAATTATCCAGGTGAAACGCCGGTTTTTGACGGCGAATGGTATGGCGACGCTACCATCGGCATGCTGTTTGACAGCTGTGCCTACTGGCATATTGAGGGTCTGGAATTCCGGAATTACACGCAGGACGCAGTTTATCTGCGCAACGGCTGCGATCATTTTGAGATCGTAAACATGAAGCTGCACGACGTGACCTCGCTTGTTCATGGCGCGAGTGCTTATGACGGCATCGTGGTTATTGGCAGCACAAACGTTCTGATCGAGGGCTGCGAGATTTGGAATATCGGCTACGCGCGTGATCTCGGCAGCATGCTCGACCACGGCGTCTATGTTTCCACGGGTTCCTCCAATGTCACGGTTCGCGGCTGCTATTTCCACGAGATCCCCAGCGGCTCCGGCGTGCAGTTCAACCACGAGCCGGTGCATGACGGACTGGTGGAGAACAACCTGTTCGTGAACACCGCGCTCGGCACGGTTCTCAGCCAGTGCTACAATGTTACGGTCAAGAACAACACCTATTATCACAACAAAATGAGCGACGTCTACGTCACAGAACGCGCACACGACAACACGGTCGCTTACAACCTTTTTGGGCCGATGCAGCCGCACGAAACGACGATCGCCAGCTACCACATCTATTTCCCGCTGCTTAACTGCCTGTATAACAGCTTCGATCACAACTTCTACGACAACAGCGCCGCAAGCAACTCCGTTTATCCGGCTGTGATCGAAAACTGGGGTGCCAGCGGCTGCAGCTATGCGCAGAAGGTCGATTGGTCTGTCTGGCAGAATGACGCTGAAACCGACGCGAAGTATGGTGACGGTTATTTTGAGGACAAATATGACGGAAATACGACGCAAACCATCTCCGGTCTTGGCTTTGACAAGAATGGTCAGACTGGCGCGGTAAAGTATGTGAATCCCGATAAGGGCAATTTCGCACTGGCATCCGGTTCGGACTGCACGATTGCAGGCGCGGGTATGCAGAATCCGACATGGTCGCCCGTTGAAGCAGCTGCAGATGATCCGGTCTATCTCTTCCCGAATTACAGCTTTGAGGAAAATTACTCAGAATTCTGGACACGCCATCTTGAATGGGGCAATAACACAACGCACGCTCTCGACGATTCACAATCTTATGCAGGAGCAAAGTCCCTGCATCTAAGCAGTGACGGCAGCAATGGCCGCTACTTCTTCAGCACAGATTATCGCGTTTCCATCAAGCCCAACACCGAGTACACGATTTCCATCAAGGTCAAAGCTGCGGATGGTACCGCAGAAACCGCAAAAACATATTTCGCACTCGGTGAGTGCAACAGCTCCTGGCAGGAATATCACAAGGATACACAGTTCGGCAATACGATCAACGGTTCGACAAACGGCTGGCAGGTGCTGACCGCGACCTTCACCTCGCAGGCAGACGCAACGCTTCTGTGCGTCGATCTTGTCACCGAGGGCAAGGGCGAATGGTATTATGACGACATCAATCTGAGCGAAACCCGCACGGTTCCGCAGGCCGCAGATGAAATTTTCCGCTCCATGCTTGCAAATCCCGGCTTTGAGAAGGATTTTGCGGGCACATGGACCCGCGCACATTATTATCCGAGCGGTGTTGAATCGAGCTGCTCCATTGAGCGAGACAACACAGTCGCATACTCCGGCATGTATTCCATGCACTATCATGTTGGGACCGCAGCCGTTACAGAGGTATCGCTTGGTACAGATTTCCGCACTGCTGTAAAGCCCAATACAAGTTACAAGATCACGCTTCAGGCAAAAACCTCTGCTGAGACCTCTGCTGAGGCAAAAATCTGGCTGAATCTCGGTGAATGCTTTGCGACGCCTACATGGGGTGATATCTACAACGACGTACAAAAGGGAAATATCCTGACCGGGCCGCAGGCAGACTGGACTGCGATATCGGCCACGATCTACACTGCCGCCAACGCTGAGTATATCAACGTACAGCCCGCCGTCAGTGGAACCGGCGATTTCTGGTTCGATCATATCATTGTTGTTGAGATCCCCGGCGAGGCGAATGCGCTGGATACCGCAAAAAATGCAGCGCTTGATTCCCTCGACGCAGCAGTTGCAGCGCTCGACCAGAACGCTTATACATACTGGAACTGGGCGCTGGTACAGACGGCAAAAATGAATGGCATCAATGCGGTAAAGCAGGCTTCCGATGCTGCATCGGCTGACGCCGCAGCAGCCGCCGCAGTCAGCGCTATCCAGGCAGTGAAACCGATTTCCGCGACAAAAACCGAAATGAGTGCGCAAATTGCCGCCGCAAAGAAAACCGTGTCCGATGCAGCCGATCCCGATGATTACCGTGAGGCACAGAAAATGGAGGTTCAAAAGCTGCAGAGCGCATTTGCGCAGCTGGTTGACACATTTGATACCGAGCAGAGCATTGAAAAGTTGACGAAAAAATGCTGCGATCTTCTGGCTGCGATCAAAACCGATGAGCAGATCACGGCAGAGGAATTGGCAGCTGCGAAAGCTGCTGCCAAGGACGCACTGGACAAGTACGCAGTCCGCAGCGACTACACGCTGGAAAACTGGAATCTGGTAAAGGCTGAAAAGAAGAAGGGCAATGCCGCGATCGACGCCGCAACGAGCGTTGCAGCGGTCGATAAAGCACTGGCTGCGGCAAAGGCCGCGATCGATCAGATCGAGAGTATCTCTGGCGCTGCTGAGAGGCTGGCCAAAGCGAAGCAGGACGCAATCGAGGAACTGCGTGCATACATGCAGAGCAAAGACTTCCCCGCAGATAAGCAGTCCGAAGCGGAGCGCATCCTGAATGACGGCATTGCGGAGATCAATGCCGCGGAAACTCTGGACGATGTAGCAGACGCGCTGGCAACGGCAAAAGAAGCGCTGCGTAAGCTGGCCTCTGGCGGCGAACCCTCGGAGGAAGAACGTCTTGCAGAAGCAAAGCAGAATGCAGAGGAGGCGCTGAAGGACTACGCCGACGGCAAAACCTTCACCGGTGCAAACACCAGACCCGCAGTTGACGCGATCATAAAAGCGACGAAAGCCATCAATGCGGCAAGCGCGGTGGATGAGGTCAATGCAGCTCTGGCCGAAGCCAAGGCTGCGCTGGATCGCCTTGCTTCCGACGCACCCATTGACAAGCCGGATCAGCCGATCATCGTGGTTCCTGTGACCCGTCCTTCTGAAAACAAAACATTTAAGGATGTCTCGTCCAGCGACTGGTTCTATGATGAGGTTCAGTATGTTTACCAGAAGAATCTGATGAACGGAACCGGCACCAGCAGTTTCTCTCCCCGCGATACACTGACGCGCGCAATGCTGGTCACGATCCTGTACCGCATCGAAGGTGAGCCTTCCGTCTCTTATAGCGGAAAATTCTCCGATGTTCCGAGCGGCAGATGGTATTCCAAGGCCGTTGAATGGGCGGCGGCGCAGGGAATCGTCGGCGGCTATTCCAATGGAAAATTCGGCCCCGAAGACTCTGTCACACGCGAACAGCTTGCTGCGATCCTCTATCGCTATGCAGGCAAGACAAAGGGCTTTGATGTCAGTGCATCCGCCTCGCTGAGCGGCTACACTGACAGTGCAAAGGTATCTGCCTATGCGCAGAGCGCTGTGAAATGGGCGATTGCCACGAATCTTCTGCTGCCGACGAGCGGAAAACTCAACGCCGGTGCAGATGCGACCCGTGCCGAGGTCGCGGTTGCCGTCGCGCGCTTTCATCAGCAGTTTGTGAAGTAACTCCCCGCTATCTGTGAAATGCAGCCCTGCGGTTTATCAACCGCAGGGCTGCATCGGCTGTTTCAGTTTGACCGTGCCAGAACTATGTGCAGTGCTTCGCATGAAAACACATTTGAAAGAGAAAGGGACACGTCATGTATTACACGAATACGGATTATCGCAAACGGATTGCAAACGTAAAATATGCAAATTCAGTCGTCAAATCATGCCTGAGGCGGATGCACATACACGATTATATCCCCGGCCAGGTGATATACAATCTTGGTGAGTACCCAAATAAAATGACCATACGCCCTACCGCGTACGATCACGATTTGATTCGGAAGCTCTCCGAAAACGGCGTCGGTCTGATTCAGATCCATGAGGAATGGAACGACGCCATGCGGATTATGGGCGCAGATAAATTTTCTTCTCACGACAAAGACGGCTTAAAGGAATTCATTGACCTGTGCCATTCCTTTCACATCAAGGTTCTGCCGTATCTATCGAGCGGCTTCTTTGATGAACGGGATCCGGATTTTACCGAGAAGTTTGTCGCCGATCCAAAGCTGATGCTGGTTCAAAATTATTACCGCTACAGGTGCTGCAATGCCGCCTCTCCCGAATGGAATCAATACCTGTTCGACAACCTGCACCGCATGATGGATGAATATGCGTTTGATGGGATCTTCAACGATATGGGATACGACCGGCGGGACGGAGAGGGCAATCCGTATGGCATGGAGGAATATGACCCGTATATTGAAGATCTGCTGGTGCGGATGTATTCTGTCGTAAAAAACGAATACCATGGAATCGTTAAACTTCATATCGGAGAGCTGCAGCTTCCGGTATCAAACGAGAAAATCTACGACTACCTGTGGGTCGGCGAAAGCTGCAAAACATCCGAGGAGCTTCTCAGAACAGTGCAGTACAGCCCCTACGTCATCCCCTGCCCGGATTATAAATTCACCAACGAAACAAACGGAGATATTTATTTTTCGCGCGCATTGCCGTTTTTGCAGTTCCTGCTCCGATTGGACGGACGCCCGATCACTGGCGAACGCAGCTGTGCACCCAATGTCGTGTACCACGACGACGCAGAGAGCCGGCATTTCAGAAAAATCAGAGAATATTACCGCAACCATCCGAATGGCCCGTTTGTTTACAGCGAATGGTCCGATATTCCGGATGATGAGCGTCTGCGCGAAAAATGGTTCACATATCTGAAACTCTATAAGCCAATGGTCAGCGAGGATTCTTTGTGCTTTATCGATATTGCGAAGGACCGCAGGATTCTGACCGCGCCGGCCGGAAATGATATCCATATAAGCATGTTTGTAAACGACGTGTGCTATCTGTGCATTTCAAATCTCGGGAAAAGCAGCGGCAAGCTGGTGTTTCAGGATCAGTGGCTTGACCGTGTGACCGGTAAATGTGCGGCGACAATCGAAATCCCGGCAGGCGGCATGGTGTTTCTGCAAAAGCAGCCGTAACGAGGAAAGGACACATATCATGGTCAAAGTGATTGCAGAGGTGATCGGCATAATAGGAATTATCTGCTCGATCCTGTCGTTTCAGTGTTCACAGAGAAAAAATGTCATGCTCTTTCAGGTGTTGACAAGTTTGATGTTCTGTACACAACTGTTTCTCGTCGGAGCCGTGACCGGTGCATGCCTCGATTCCATCAATTTTTTCAGGAGTCTTTTCTTTTCAATCGATAAGAAATGGGCAAAGTCAAACTGGTGGCTCGCGCTTTTCATTCTGCTTCTGCTTGCTGCCGGCATTGCGACATGGCAAAATGCGTACAGCATTTTGCCTATGATTGGCTCGCTCCTGACGACCGTGGCGCTTTGGATGAAAACAAGTAAGAAAATCCGCCTGATCTCATTTTTCTCTGGCCCGTGCTGGCTGATCTACAACGTTGTGAATGGGGCCTACTCTGCGGCGGTCAACGAACTGATTGCGATGACCTCCATCGTGATTGGCATTCTCAGACATGATATCAAGAAAAAGCAGTGCGGTTGATCTGCGATAATTGCTGACGCAAAGAATATAAGAAAACACATAGGCATTCCTGTTGGTAACCAGCCGTAAACCCAGTTAAAATTGTAATCCCAAAAACAAATCCGAACGAGAAAGGAGAATCTCAATGAAGCGTTCTGAAATCAATAAAGCACTGAAAGAACTGGAGGTCATGTGCGCACGGGAGCATTGCTACCTGCCGCCGTTCTGCCACTTCACGTCGGAAGAATGGAAAACCAAGGGGCATGAATACGATGAAGTCCGCGACTGTATGCTCGGCTGGGACATTACCGATTACGGCCTTGGCGATTTCGACAAGGTTGGTATGTCGCTCATTACAATCCGCAACGGTAACCGCGCCCTGCAAGACAAGTATCCGAAGGTCTATGCCGAAAAGCTGCTATACATGAAGGAAGGGCAGTATTCCCCGAACCATTTCCACTGGTACAAGACCGAAGACATTATCAATCGCGGCGGTGGTAACATCCTCATTCGGGTCTAACATGGCATGGCTCAAAATGACACAAGCCAACTATCATATTTTTAGGTGCAGCTCTCATATCTACATTTGCTAATAACTCCGATGGGCGCTATGGGCAACCGCGAATTATCTTCGAACGTTCAGAAAATCCTTTGCTTCATACGGCGATTTGTCGTATCCCCCCCGAACAAAGGTGTATGTTCCCGCTGCAACATTGTGCTGTTCACCACCAAGCCAAATCTCGGCACTGACCGGCGTAGTAAGAACATATGTCACTGTGGGGCCGTTCCATTTCCAGCATGAACACACTTTTCCGTGCGGCGTATTTACTACTACTTCAAATCGCTGCAGTCGCCGGTTTGGAATGGGTGAGAACAGCACGGTTTCATACCCCGGCTTCCCCGGACAGATACCTCCCGCCGCGCCGTATAGCCAGTCGGCTGCCGCGCCGTAGGCGTGATGATTAAACGAGTTCATATCTGTGCTCCAGAACGAGCCGTCTGCCTTTCGGCTGTCCCAATGCTCCCAGACGGTCGTTGCGCCCATTTTGACAGAGAACAGCCATGATGGGGCTTTCGTCTGCAAAAGAAGGTCATAGGCCGTCTGTGCATAGCCGTTTTCACTCAGCGCGTGTAACAAATACGGCGTTCCGACAAAGCCGGTCGTCAGTCGATTCCCGTTGCTCCGAACCAGCTCTGCAAGCTGCGCGGCAACGCGGTCAGGAGCCGCCGCAAGACCAAAGTGCAGCGCCAGTGCGCATTCGGTCTGCGTCCGGCAGTCCGGGAATGCGTTCTGGTGCGCGGCGCGGATCGTTTCAAACAGCCGATGATATGCAGCGCCGTCCATATCCAGCGCGTCCATTGCCTGTGCCAGAAGCTGTGCGGAATGCGCATAGAATGCCGTTGCGATAAATTCCTTGCGGGAAGCGCCGGTATAATTGCCCTCTCCGGCGTCGAGCGCCAGCCAGTCGCCGTAATGGTGACCGGTGCTCCAGATGCAGCTGTCCCCGGCAGCCCTGCATACATATTCGACCCATTTCTGCATCATGGGCAGATGCTCACGCAGGAGTTCCTTGTCACCATAAGCCTGATAGAGCTGCCACGGGCAGATCACCGCCGCGTCCGCCCACGCCGAGCCGCCGCAGAATAGCGCGGGATCTTTCGTAAACAGACCGACATTCGGGACAAAATGGGAAACCCCGCCGTCCTCGCGCTGCTCCGCTGCCATATCGCGCAGCCATTTTGAAAAAAATCGCTTCCCATCAAACGTGCAGGTGATCGCACGGATGGAGACCTGCGCGTCGCCTGTCCATCCAAGCCGCTCGTCGCGCTGCGGGCAGTCAGTCGGTACGTCCAGCAGGTTGTCCTTTTCACCCCAGACAATGTTCTGATACAGCTGGTTCAAAAGCGGATCGGACGTGCGAATCCAGCCGGTTCTTTGCAGATCGGAATAGACGCAGACCGCCGTGAAATTCTCTGCCTGCCAACCCTCCGGTGCTTCGTCCACGCGCAGATAGCGGAAGCCGTAAAACGTGTGGTGTGCGCGGCCGGTCTGGATTCCGCCACGGCAGATATACTCGATTCTGGATTTTGCACTGCGGTAGTTTTCCGTATAGAAATTTCCGTCTGCGTCGAGCACCTCTGCGCAGGAGAGCAGAACGCGCTCACCCGCACGGGCCTGCACGGTAAATTCCGCGTAACCCGTGATCTCCTGTCCAAAATCGAGCACCATTTCGCCCTTCGGCGTATGCAGAACCGCGGCCGGCTTGAGGCATTCGTGCTCTGTAACGATCTCACCCTCCTGCGGGATCAGCATCTGTTTCCCGCAGCTGTCCGTCCGGCAGAAGCGCCAGTTTTCCGGTGTGACGCGCGCATCATACGTTTCGCCGTCGTAAATATCGCTGAACCGGATCGGGCTTTCGGCCCATTGCCAGCTTTCGTCGGTCGCATATTCCCGCGTGCCGTCCGCGTCGGTCAGATGCAGTGCTGCCAGCAGACGCGGGCCGTCCGCAATCGCCTGATAAACACCGGCAGAAATCCGTCCGGCGAACCAGCCCTTTCCGAGCGTGACGGTCAGTTCGTTCTCCTCGCGCAGCAGCGCCGTCAGGTCATAGGTCTGTACCTGCAGGCGCGTCGGATAGCTTGTCCAGCCGGGCGCCAGAAAGAAATTTCCGATCCGCTGCCCGTTCAGAAACGCTTCGTAGACGCCGAATGCGGTGATTTCCAGCTTCGCTGCTGCACCGGGGCGCGCGGTAAAATGCTTTCGGAAAACAGGGCATATTTCGCCGATATCCTCCGATGGATAGATCCAGCTTGCGTGCTCTAAAATTTGACTCATATTTTTCACCAAAGCATCGTCATATAGACAATATTTGCTGTCGCAATCTGCCCCCAGTGCGTGGCGACCGGCTCTGCGCAGCGCTTTCCGTGATCGAAGAAATCAAGCTGTTTCGTCTCCAGTTCTTCGAGCCGGTCGAGCCGTCCGGCGCAATAATCCTCCAGCCGCGCACGGCAGGTCTTTACTCTCTGCATCAGACCGCCGAGCCGGATGTCCTGCACGTCAAAGCCGTGCGGCTTGTTTTCCTGCATCCACTGTGCCCGATAAGCATCATGGAAACGTTCCAGACGCGCAAGCGTCTCGTCAAGCTTCGCAAGCATGGCGCAAAGCGCTGTCTTATCTCCCGTGCGGTACGCCTCGTGGATTCGGACACCGAGTTCTGCCTTGATCTCCAGCACCCGGCACAGCGCGCCGAGCGTCCGGAACAGATAGCCCCACTCCGGCAGCGTTTGCAGTGCTTCCAGCTTTTCGGCGCAAGCGCCGAACTGTGCCCCTTCGCTGGGCAAAACAGTTTTGTCCATCATGCCCATAAACGGATCATTATACAGCAGGAATTTATCCAGATTCCGAACGTTGTCGTCAAGGCCGTTGCGCGTTCCGGGCAGATCCAGCTGCATGAAATCGTCGAATGCTGCACCGAAGCGCTGCGCGAAATGTACTTTGATCGTTTCGTCGTTTGTTTCACCCTTCGCAAGCTCCGAAGCATAGAACAGCGACGGCAGGAGCATAAACGGGGAGCATTCCCCGCCGTCGTCACCCCACATGGTCAGAAATACGTCCTGCACGCCATGCTCCCGGCAGCTTGCAAGCGCTGCTTTTGTGATCTTCATGCTGTAGCCGTTGTGCGGGGCATAGCCTGTCCACTTCCACAGGCCGCCTGCGAACCATGTGCCGGGCTTCAGCTTCTGATGTGCCTCGATCATGCCGTCATAGTGCGCTTCATCCGCCGAATAATAATCCCAGTAGACAAGCTCCACGTTTGCCGGGATCTTTTCGCGCACAGATTCGTCAATCTGTGCGTTTTTGGCGTAATACTGTCCGCCGGTCGCCAGCTTAAAGAACATATCCGACCAGATCAGGAAGCGGAAGCCGTATGTTTCGCCGATTTCGCATACGCGCTGCAAATGCGTGAGCAGCGCCTGTGAGCGGTTGCAGTCGCCATGCTGGTTGTAATACCGGCCGCGCGCGAACATCTCCGCCTCGTCCATACCGAGATGGATCGTCCGGCAGGAGAGCGACGCGGCAAGGCTCCGGAACATATGGTCAATGAGCGTATACACCCGCTCGTCGCCCGCCAGCAGAATATCATCCGTGTCAAAATGCGGCCAGTATTCCGGCCAGCGCTTGATGGCGTACAGATGCGCCAGCGTCTGGATGCAGGGCATGATCGTCATGCCCTGTTTTTTGGCGTAGGCATCCAGTTCGCGCAGCTCCGCCTGTGAATAACGTCCTCGCATATAGCCAAAATACGGCTCGTCCGGTACCTCATAGGTGTCTTCTGTGTATAAAAGCAGGGTGTTGTATCCGAGGCTTGCCGTGAGATCGACCCACTTTTTGAGCGTGTGCAGATTCGGCACAGCGTTTCTCGAACAGTCGAGCATGGTTCCAAACGTGCGGAACGGTGTGGAATTATCCATAATGATGGCTCCTTTTCAGATATATCTATCATTTCAGCAGTTTTTTGCTGATTGTCTGCAAATTTGGGTGCTGCGCCCTGCAAACAGCAGGGCGCAGCTGGTTATATGGGGATTACTTAATGTAAGCCTTGCAGAACAGTTCCAAAATCCGTACGATCTGCGCTAAACGAAATTATATCTCGAATGTCACCAAGTTAGATGGCATTTGAAACGGTATGCTGTTCTGACTGTTGGGGTATATGCTGGGCAAAATGGGTGGACTTAGAGTTGGTTCGGAATTTAATTTTGGCCTGGCATCATCGCCCCGATATTTGAGAAAGGCAACAGAGTTATGCTGTGTGTCATCGAATAGATGCCGAAGAAACTACTTCCTGTACCGTCACATCACCGCCTGCACTCAGCGCTGCGGCAGCGGCTTTTGCCTTTTCAATCGTCTGGAAGGGGGCAACCTGCGTACCGGCGGCGCTGTCGCTGCCGTTGACCGGATCGACCCAGAGCGTCTGCGTATCTACGGCATAGGCAGTGATACCGAGTCCGGCAAATACGCTGACAAGCACGACAAGCGCCAGGAACAGGGAAATTGCTTTTTTCATGGCATAATCTCTCCATCCTCAAAGAATTTGCATACAAAACGGGCAGGATGAGGCAATGAGATGGCTCATCCTGCCCGTCCTTCAGTCAGTCAGACTAAAAATCCTGATGGGGTCGTTTATTTACTTGGTTGCCAGCCATGCGTCGATCTGGGACTGCATTTCGGCAATGATCTGCTCGACGCCGGCGTCCTTCAGAGCGGCGTTGAACGCTTCGAGCGTGCTGTCAACATCGACTGCGCCGCAGTTGAGAGCGGGCAGATATTCTTCGACAACAGCGGAGCACTGCGCGATCTGGGTTGCAACAGGCTCGGAGTCGAATGCGAAGCCGAGGATGCAGGAGGCCTGCGCGTTGGCGTTGATCTCGGCAGTTTCCGGCCAGGTGCCGACCTGAGAAGCGTCGGTGTAGTACTCGTTGAAGACGTTGCCGACGAGGAAGCTCAGCATGCCGGGATAGTCGCTGATGGGCTTGATGAGGCCGTCAGCCTTGTCGCCGACGAATTCATAGTCCGTGCCCTCAATGCCGTGGCAGATGAGGTTCAGGACTTCGGGATCGGAGTCAAGGAGGTTGATGAACGCAACAGCGCGCTCGATGTTCTTGGAGGTTGCGGAGACGGCGGTGATCGTCGCCTGCACAGCGCCGGTCGTCATGGCGCAGTCGCCGAAGGCAATGCCGGTGATGTCATAGCCGCGAAGCTGACCTTCGGTGATGTCGCCGCCGGGCTTGTGCGCCGGGTCGGTGTCGATCGCACGGATGTCATTCTCACCTACAGAGTCAGCACCGGTAACGGCGTCTGTCGGAAAGTAGCCCGCCAGATTCCACTCGCGCATCTTTTCACACAGAGCCTTGAATTCTTCAGACTCAAACTGGTTGAAGACAACGGGAGTTTCGGCAGCATAGTAAACAACACCCGGCGTCGTATTGGAAACGATCACATCATAGCCAAGATAGTTGACCATATTTTCATAAATAAGATGACCGTAATTATAAATCACAACGGCATCCGGCTCACTGGCTTTGATGGTCGCAGCATACTCGTCCAGATCGTCGAGCGTCTTGACAGTGCTGGGATCGAAGCCGTACTTGTTCAGAAGCTCGGTGTTGAAGCGGATACCGGTCTGACGGACATAGATCTGCTGAAGCGGAATGCCGTAGAGCTTGCCGTTTACACGGATTGCATCCCAGACAGCGCTGTTGAGATCAGCGACAACGTCAGGAGCGTACTTATCCAGAACGTCCTGCGTCAACTCGGCATAAGCGCCCTTCGCAACGGCGGGCAGATACGGGTTCCATGCGCCGGTGAAGCAGATATCAAATTCCTCGCCAGCCGTGAACTTCATGTTCATCTTCTCGGTGTACTCACCGAGGGGGATCATCTCGAACTCGATCTTGGCGTTGATTTTTTCCTTTGTGATCTCGTTGAGTTTCTCATTGATGGCCTCAAAGCCGGGGAAGCTGTCCTGCAGCGCGGGGAATGCCCAGTGCAGCGTGACTTCTTCTGCGAAGGGATTGTCATCTGCCGGGGCGTCAGCCGGAGTTTCGTCCGCGGGAGCGGCGGGTTCCGCAGTTTCGGTGGGAGCGGTGGTTTCTTCCTGGGAGGGCGTCGCAGTCTTGGCGCAGGCGGTGAACATCGCCAGAACCATCAGAGCCGCCAGCAGCAGCGCGAGGAACTTTTTCATTTGTGTTTCTCCTTTTCATTTTTATTATGTCATACCGTTCTGTCAATGATTTTATTCTTTGACAGATCCGATTGCCATACCCTTGACGAAATATTTTTGGAAGCGAGGGAACACCAGCAGCATCGGCGCGACTGTCAGCACGCACATTGCCATACGCATGGCCTCGCCTGGAAGCTTTGCGGCTTCTGCGCCGAGCAGCCCCGTAGACGCGTTATTCTTGAGAAAGTCGACCTTTTCCAGCATACGCTGCAAAAGCAGCTGAATCGTCACATAGTTGCCGGTATCCATATACATCATGGCCTCGTAGTAAGCATTCCAATAGGCGACGAACAATGTCAGGCAGATTGTGGCCAACGCAGGCTTTGCAAGCGGGAACATCATGCGCCAGAAAATCTGGTACTCACTTGCACCGTCGATTTTGGCCGATTCGATCATGCTGTAGGGCAGCTTTTCATAATAGGCACGCATGATGATCGTGTTCATCGCGGAAAACGCGCCCGGCAGGATCAGAACCCAGATGGAATTCTTCAGATTCAGCAGCTTGACATATGTGATGTACTGCGCCGCCATGCCGCCGCTGAAAAACATCGTAAACGTCACGAACAGTGACAGCACACCGCGCCAGCGGAACGTTGTGCGTGAGATTGCATAGGCATACAAACTCGTGACCAGACAGCCAATAGCCGTTCCGACGACGCTGACAAAAATCGTGGTGCCGTAAGCCTGCCAGAGCATCTTACTGTCACGGAACAGATAGGAATAGGCGGAGAAATCCAGATGCTTCGGGATCACACGGAAGCCGTAGTGCTTGATGTCCTCGGCACTGGAAAGCGACACGGACAGCACACAGAGAAACGGATACAGAATTGCAAGACAGAGCACGATGAAAATCAGATAGATGAACACTGTTCCAATACGGTTTTTCTTTTTCATTAAAACAGCGTCCCCTCTCCGTTGATTTTTTTCGTGATCTTATTTGCTACGACCAGAATGATAAAGCCGACAACCGACTGACACAGGCCGATGGCCGTGGACATACCCACATCGCCAGTCACGCGCAGTGCGCGGTAAACATAGGTGTCGATCACGTCCGTCACACTGTAGAGCATACTGGAGTTCTTTGTCAGATAATAGAACATACCAAAGTCTGCGCTGAAAATCCGGCCAAGCGACAAAATAAAGAACATGGTCACGATTGGACGGATGAACGGATACGAGATCTTCCACATGACCTGCCAGCGCGTTGCGCCGTCGAGCTGCGCCGCTTCAAAATAGGATTTGTCGATCGACAGCAGATTTCCGTAATAAATAATAATGCCGTAGCCCATGTTCTTCCACAGATAGCAGACAAGCAGAATGTAGGGCCACCATTTTGGCGTTGTGTACCATGAAACCGTTTCTTTTCCGAAGAATGTCAGGATTCCGTTGACAATGCCGTTGACGTCGGCGAGGTTTGCGTAGAGCGCATACGACGCGGCAACCCATGAAACGATAAACGGCAGGAAGATCACCGTCTGGAACGCCTTGATCGCGTGGCGGCTGTTGATCTCATATAAAAGAAGCGCCAGCAGAACGGTGATGACCGTGTTGCACAGCAGGAACAGCAGGTTCAGTCCCAGCGTATTGCGGATCAGCCGTCCGAAGGTACCGGATGTGAAGAAAAACTCAAAATTCTTGAACCCGACCCATTCGCTTCCGAAGATGCCAAGATTGAATTTATAATTCTTGAATGCCAGCACCAGACCGAACATTGGCAGATACGCAAACAGCGCCAGAAGAATGATGCCCGGCACGCACATGGAAAACAGCTGTCGGTTATCCTTGCGCAAGCTCCGGTTATAAGAAGACCGTCTGCGGATTGTGCCTGGTTCCTGTTTTTTCGTTTCTGCTTTCATCAATACGAACCACCTCTGTCTTCTCGTTGTCGTTTTCGCTAAATTCAGTATAGTGGCGAGGTGCACATTTGTAATCTTTGAATTCTCACGATTGCTTTGAATTGCCCTGAAAGCGGACTTTGATTTTTGAGCGCGACTTTGAATTTTTATGATCATGTTGAAATGTGCGTTGGGATTGTGATATTTTTTAGGTATGCAAATAGTTTTCACCATCCGCTTTGTGGAAACTGCATAGTTGCAATGCTCTGCATGAAGAGGGGGGAGGACAACTCGTGCGGCTAATCAAGTCCAATATTCCGACCGATCGAAAGAACAGCTTTTTTATTAAGGTACTCAGCGGCATTCTAGTTTTCTGCCTGCTGCTGGTATCCTTCGTTTTTCTGCTCATTTATCAGAACGTCAAAAAACGGAGTCTGGAACAGTCCTATCTCGCAGAGCAGGATATTGTCTCGAACGTCAGCTATTCCGCCTCCATCATGCAGGACACCGCTTCGTCCATGCTCACGCAACTCAACGGCGATCCGAAACTTTTGCAGCTAATCTACTCCATGGATACAGAAAGCCTGTCGGTCATTCAATCCATGCAGCTGCTGCAAAACTATACGCGCGCGTCGTCATGGCTGGACTCTGTATACATTTATTGTGCAGAGGAAGACTGTATCTGTTATGCCTACGCCAATGGCAACACCTATCAGTTATCATTTGGTACACTGGATGACTTTTTCGACGCAGCGTTCGTTCGGAATCTTGCAGCTGTGTCCCGTGTGACGCAAAAGCCGGCAATGCGCCAACTTCGCTACCGCAGCACGTCCTCCGACAAAATCGTTTTCAGTTATGTTCTGCCGGTCAGAACCTCGCTCAATCGCTATAATGGCTTCTTTGTTGCGAATATCAGCGCCGAGCGGCTGATGCAGCTCGGCTACGGTATGGCAAACGGCACGGAGCGTCAGCTTCTGATCGTGGATGCAAACGGACAGACCTACACAAGCGGCATGACGCTGCTGGAACAGGAACAGACGGATGCCGTGATCGAAGCTGTGCTGGGCGGGGCCGCAGAAAGCGGCCAAATGGTCGTGCAGGAGGCGAATGCGATCTGCACATGGTCGCGCTCTGCCGATACAGACCTGTATTTTATCAGCTGCATCAGCGACTCGGCCATTTCATCACAGCTCCGTGCGCTGACGCGCTGGTTTTTGCTGTTCTATCTGGGCATCGTGGTATTCGCCGTATTGATCTCCGTCTATCTGACAATCCGTATCAACCGTGAATATGCTGCGCTTCAAACGCAGTATACGCTTTCGGAAAAGCGCTACGCCGAAAACTACAGCTATATCAAGCACGCCATTCTCCGCAGCTTTTTTACGCTCCGAAGCAGCGATTTTGTCATCGGGCGGCAATTTTCCGACAATGGCATCGAGTTGGAGCAATATTCCGGCTTTGCGCTGTTCCTGCTCCAGCTCCGGCAGCGGGAGCTTTCGGATGACAATCAGAATATGTCGTACCGCAGAACGCATTTTCTGTTGCAGGAGCAGCTGGACAAGACGCTGCCGCAGGGGACACGCTATGAATTGGTCGATATGCTGCAGGGCCGGTTCCTCCTTGTCTGTGAGCAGCCGGATACGGTAGACACGCAGACGCTTGCCCAAACGCTTTGCGCAGCGTTCTCTGAAGCCGCGCAGTTTTCCGTCTCTGGCGTCTGGTGCAATGGAATTTCTGCCGTCGATCAGCTTCCCGCAGCCTACCGCACACTGAACGAGCGGCTGGATCTGCTGTATTTCTATCCCGCCGGTCACTTTGTTTCCCGCACAGAGCTGGATGCACGTCCGGCCTTTGGCAAGGCACAGGCAGAGCAGATCCGCAGCGAGGCGGTACAGGCGCTCTGCACCCAGCGCTTTGACGATGCCGCTGCAGCGCTTGCGGGCTTCTTTGACGCATGGTTTGAACCGACAGCAGATGTGCCGTATACGCTGGATCTGCTGATTGCAGGCGTTTCTGAATATATCGCAACGTTCAAGCGTGCCTATGCCGTGACGATGGAATATAACCCCTCGCGCTTCCGCACGGAGGTTCTGCGTGCGGAATCTTCCCGCGCAGTCAAGCGGCTGTTTCTGGATCTGGTGCAGGACGTCTCCTGTGCATTTGCCAGCATTGACAACCGAAGCAACTATATTGACGCGCTCATCGGCTATATCGAGCGCAACTATGCCGATCCGAAGCTGAACATCGATGCGCTGGCCGATCACGTCGGTCTGTCCGCGTCGCACATTCAGAATATTTTCAAGGCTGCCACCGGCAGCAGCATTTCGGCCTATCTGCGCCGTCTGCGTCTGAATAAGGCGACGGAACTTCTTGAGCAGACCGACGTGCCGATCAGCGAAATTGCGGAACGAACCGGCTTCGGAAATTCCAACTATTTCTACACCGTATTCAAGCGCCACTACGCAGTTACGCCGAGTGAATATCGCGCAAACCGTCTGAACCGAGCGGACACAAAGGAGGCCTATAACAATGAAATCAACTGACCTGATTTCAGTCTTTTGTCGCCCTGTTCCATTCTGGAGCTGGAACGACAAATTAGAGCCGGACGAGCTGCGGCGGCAGATCGGTGCGATGCAGGACGCGGGCATGGGCGGATTCTTTATGCACGCGCGGGGCGGACTTGAAACCGAGTATCTGAGCGAGGACTGGTTTCGTGCGGTGGAGGCATCCGTTGACGAGGCGAAAAAGCGCGGGATGCAGGCGTGGTGCTACGATGAAAACGGCTGGCCGAGCGGCTTCGCCGGCGGCAAGCTGCTGGAAGACCCGGAAAACCGGGCGCATTATCTGCGCTTTGAGAAAAAGCCGGGCTTTGATGCAGCCGCGCTTGGCGTTTACACGCTGGAAAACGGTCATATTCGCCGCATCACCGGCGCGGCGAACGGCATTTCAGAGTATCTCTGCGTCTACGACTGCCAGAATTCCTCCACGGTCGATATCCTTGACCCGCGCATCACGGATGCGTTTCTTGCTCTGACGCACGAGAAGTATTTTGAACGCTTCGGTGCGGAATTCGGCAAGGGCATTGCGGGCTTCTTCACCGATGAGCCGCAGTATTTTCGCTATGAGACAGCCTACACGCCGGTGCTGCTGACAGAGTACAAAAAAGCCTACCGCGCAGATGTTCTTGATCTGCTGGGCGCGCTGTTTGTGGACTGCGAAGAAGCACCCGGTTTCCGCTTCCGCTACTGGCGGTTGATGAATGTACTCTATACCGAAAACTTCATGGGCCGCGTTTACCGCTGGTGCCTGTCACACAACTGCCATCTGACCGGTCACACCGTCGAGGAAAGCGAACTTTACACGCAGATGTGGTGCTGTGCAGGCGTGATGCCGTTTTACGAGTATGAGAGCATTCCGGGCGTGGACTGGCTGGGGCGCAAAATCGGCACGGAGCTGGCCCCGCGGCAGGTTTCGTCCGCCGCGCAGCAGCTTGGCAAAAAGCAGGTGCTGACGGAGACGTTTGCCTGTGCGGGCTGGGACGTGACGCCGAAAGAACTCAAGCGCATCGCCGAATGGCAGTATGTGAACGGCGTGAACCTGATGTGCCAGCATCTGTACCCGTATTCCATCCGCGGCCAGCGCAAGCGGGATTATCCGGCGTTTTATTCGGAGCACAATCCGTGGACGGATGAATTAAAGACATTCGACGACTATTTCACGGAACTGGGCTATCTGCTTGCCAACAGCCGCGAACAGGCGGATGTGCTGATTCTCCATCCGATACATTCGGCCTATCTGACGTTTGACCGTGCGAACGATGAAGCATCCGTGCGCAACGTTGGCGAACCGTTCAACGTGCTCATTGAGCGCTTCGGCGCGGCTGGCATCGGCCATCACTACGGCGACGAGCGGCTGATGGAGAAGTACGGCAGCGTCAAGGACGGCAAATTGACCATCGGACAGTGTACATACTCTTACGTTGTGGTTCCCGACTGCGATACGCTGGACAGCAGTACCGCCGCGCTTTTAAAAGACTATCTCGCACAGGGCGGACGGCTGATGCTGGCGGGGCGGAAGCCCACGCGCATCGACGGCGAAATTGCCGATCTCAGCTTCTTGCAAGGTAACCTGACGTGGGACGAGCTTGTGCGGGAACGTGCGCTTCTGCCGGAGGCAAACCGCGACGTGCGCTGCACACTGCGCTTTGCGGAGGGTGGAAATTTCCTGTTCGTGGTCAATCTGTCTGAAACGGACACGGCGGATGTAGCAGTAAAGCTCCCGTTCGCAGGCGCGCAAAGCTACGATCTGCTGACGCACGAAACGAGGCCCGTTGCTTTTGAAAAGACGACAGACGGGATCGCAGCAAAGCTGCATCTCGCACCCGGTGAGTCTGTGCTTCTCATGCAGAACGATTCCGCGATCCCGCAGACGCAGAAAAGCCACATTGCCGAAGCAATGGAGCTGGGCGGAACATGGACGCTCTCCGCGCCGGTGCAGAACAGCCTGACGCTGGACAAGGCGGCACTGAGCTATGACGGCAAGACGTATACAGAGCCGCTGCCGGTCCCGTATATTTCCGAGCGATTGCTGCGTGAGAAAACAAACCGAAAAATCTGGCTGCGATATGCGTTTACGGCAGATTATCTGCCGGATGATCTGACATTGGAGTTGGAAACGCTCCAACACACAAAACTATCTGTGAACGGCACGGAAATCAGCCTGACCGGTCAGGGGGTTCTTGATCGCTCGTTTGTGCGTGGAAACATTGCCGCGCTTGCCAGAAAGGGTGAAAACGAGATCGTTTTAGAGCTGGACTATTTCCAGTCGCAGCAGACCTATGACGTGTTCGACGGCTTCTATTACGGAAACGGCGAGGTCACGGAGACGCTTATGAACTGCGTCAGTTATGAGACGAATATCGAAGCGATGTATCTGTTCGGCAGCTTCGCCGTGCGTCCGGATTCCGGCTGGCAGGCGGGTGAAAACGGCGTTCGATTCGGCGACCGCTTCCGTCTCTGTGCGCCGGCCACAGACCTTGACTTGCAGGATATTACGGTGCAGGGCTTCCCGTTCTTCCACGGGGCCATGCGCCTGAAGCGCACGATCACCGTGCAGAGCACAAACTGGCAGCTTCGCTGTGCGGGCCGCGTCCAGTATATGCGCGTATTTGTAAACGGGCAGAAAGCCGGAACGCTGCTTTTTAGCGATACGCTTGATCTTTCGCCGTATCTGCATCCGGGTGAAAATGTGCTGGAACTGGAGCTGATGGCAAGCAACCGCAATCTTTTGGGCCCGCACCACAACGCAGCGGAGCCTGAGCCGCTTTTCGTCGATCCGACGCTGTTTTCGCTCTATGGCAGCTGGCACGACGGAAAAAGCGAGGGCTACCGGGCGAATTACGCGTTTGTGCGGTTCGGGCTGGACACATTGCAATTAGAACGTAATCTGCTTTGATTGCTTTATCAACGGGAGCATAAAAATGAAACGCTCTGAAATTAACAAAGCACTAAAAGAACTTGAAGCCATGTGCGCGAAATACAAGTGCTATCTGCCGCCGTTCTGCAATTTTACCCCGGAGGAGTGGCAGGAAAAGGGTCACGAGTACGATGAAGTCCGCGACTGTATGCTCGGCTGGGATATTACTGATTACGGCCTCGGTAACTTTGACAAATTCGGGTTCTCTCTTATCACCATCCGCAACGGCTGCCGCACGCAGCCGGAAAAATATCCGAAGGTCTACGCGGAGAAGCTGCTGTATCTGAAAGAGGGCCAGATGGCCGCGAATCACTTCCACTGGTTCAAAACTGAGGACATCATCAACCGCGGCGGCGGCAACTGCCTCATCCGCGTATACAACAGCCTGCCGAACGAAGAAATTGACTACGAGTCCGACGTGGAGGTCCACTGCGACGGTCTCAAGCGCATGGTCCCCGCGGGCACGCAGATCCGGCTGCGTCCGGGCGAAAGCCTCTGGGTCACGCAGGGGATGTACCACGACTTTGCCGTGGAAGAGGGCACCGGCCCCGTCCTGCTTGGCGAGGTCAGCCAGTGCAACGACGATAATACGGATAACCGCTTCAACCCGCCCGTCGGACGCTTCCCGAAGATTGAAGAAGATGAAGCCCCCTATCGTTTGCTCTGCAACGAGTATCCAGCAGCTAAAGGCCAGCCTCTTTAAAATCAGATTTCTTCTTTCTGTATTGGTTCTCAGCTAGAGTTGGCCCTTCAAGCCGCGCCGTGGTGTCATGGCGCTGGTGACAGCAAAAGCGCGGACGTTCCCCTTGGTGGGCGCGTCCGCGTTCCTATTTGCCGCTGTCCATATTTATAATGTATAAGTTTGACGTGCAGCTTCTGTTTTCGCGGTGACGGCGCTGGCGCTGGATGTAACCGGCACGTTCTAAATCGTTCAAGGCACGCTGCACCGTGCGCGGCGAGAGATGCAGGTCGTGGGCGATGGTTTTCACACCCGGCCAGCAGCTCCCGCCGCCTGCGCGGTCGCGGAGGTACATATAGACCGTCCGCGCCCGGTGTGGTAAGTCAGGATCGGCGTAAATTTCACCGAAGAAGCTCATTTATCGGCATAGCTGCTCATATAGTCATCCGCTTTCGGCGTTGAGACCGGCCTTGGTTGGGAATATAGGCTTTTCTTGATATTCATCATCAGCTCCTCCTTCCTGCGGAGTAGACCTCGCGCTGGGCGCGCTCCGGCACCTGATATGGTTCTTCAAACTTGATTCCCCATTTGAAATATAATTGCAGCTTGGTACGCATCGGATGGACCCCGGTTTTCATGACAATGAAGTTACCCTTCGGGAGATTTTTCAGTTCATCCGGCGATAAAAGCGCGCGTTCTGCCATCTGCAAGCTCTGGCTATTGAGCGCAGAAAGCGTCTGCGCGTCGAAGTCCAGCTCAAACAGTCCGCTGACCTCGCCGGTGTTCTCCGTGCGGCGCTTCGCCAGCGCATCGAACGCCTCGCGGCTGATCTCTTTGCAGCTGTCCGTCGCTTCAAAGAGACTCCGCGCTGGCAGGCGCTGTCCCTGCTGGAGATAATCATGGAGCCGTCTGGCAAGCTGCAAAAACTCCATGCCGGATTCGTTTTGCAGATAGACTTCCGCGCAGTCCTCCGTGATGTGAAAGCCCGCCATGCTCATACCTGCGCCTCCGATTTCTTTTGCGGTTTGCGCACTGGATTGTCCTGCGTACAGTCGCTGATGTATTCCTGCACGGCGGCAGGAACAACCTTTTCGTAGAGTCGCTGGGCTGCCTTTTGCAGCTCCGCTTCCAGCGTCGAATCGCGCTTGGCGATGTAGCGCCGAAGGGCGCGGAGCTTTTCTTCCTCGAACGTGATTTGAATATTTGCCTGTTTCATAAACTTCTCCATTCTACAAAAAGCAGGCA
>ERZ779850.662-NODE-662-length-39937-cov-11.200742_pt1 | contig 39937 bp, 40 predicted proteins | sample MGYA00511249_ERZ779850 | MGnify/ENA primary metagenome ERZ779850 (study PRJEB29588, sample SAMEA2162475) | human gut metagenome | biome: human gut; feature: human-associated habitat; material: faeces | place: Denmark | collected 2008/2010 ...
GGAGAAAGGAAGAAATATGCAGCATCTTTGTTAATAAAGCATAAATATAAGGTTGATAAAACGGCGAAAGTACTCTTTCTTTTTCTTTTCGTCAGGAAGTACACTTTTAGTACGCCCGATAAAAAGAAAAGCCCTTGATAATCAGTCGATTATCAAGGGTTTGAAGTACCCAGACCCGGGGTCGAACCGGGACGGATTGCTCCACTGGTGTTTGAGACCAGCGCGTCTACCGATTCCGCCATCTGGGCGTAAACGCGAATGCAAAGGTACGATATAATTTCGGAATAACAAAGGTTTAACACGAAAATTTTTGTTTTATTCAGACTATTGGAGGTATGTGATGAATGACGTGACTCGCCGGATGACCGTCACGGACGATACGGAATGAATCTTTATATCCATTAAAACAGAAATAGACAGATGGCGGAGCACGACACGAGATGATGTCTTATAGACAGCTGCATAAAGTTTTATCACCAACCGTCACCAATAAAAGAATGACAGACATTATTAAAAGAAATGTCATGACGCAGCGGGATGGCGGTCGGTGGCGATATCTTATAATTCGTGGTTATTCTTAAAATAAATATAAAAGTCTTGGCAATATCAAAGGAACTTAGTATTTTCGCTGATGCAATATACTAAAAACAAAAAGTGTCATGAGAACAAATCCTAAAAATAACTATTGTGTTATTCTCGCCGGCGGAAAAGGACGCAGGCTGTGGCCGTGGAGCCGTGAACAGTTTCCAAAGCAGTTCATCGACTTCTTCGGATGCGGACGCACACAGCTTCAGCAGACCTTCGACCGTTTCTCCAAGATTGTTCCGCATGAGAATATATTTGTAAACACGAACATCAACTACGCTGACAAGGTGAAGGAACAGCTGCCCGAACTGCCCGAGCAGAACATCATGGTGGAGCCGATACACCGCAACTCTGCCCCGAGCGCGGCATGGACCACACACAGAATAATGCACATGAATCCGGACGCATGCGTGGTGATAACGCCGTCTGACCAGTTTGTGCAGAACGAAGAGATGTTCGCCAAGAACATAAACGAAGGTCTCGACTTCGTAAGCGATCACGACTGCATACTCACCATGGGTGTGAAGCCGACACGTCCGGAGCCGGGCTACGGATACATACAGACCGGTGAGCCGATGGGTGACAATGTTTATATGGTGAGGTCGTTCACCGAAAAGCCGGAGCGCGACTTTGCAAAGATATTCATGGAGAGCGGAGAGTTCTACTGGAACACAGGACTGTTCTTCACCAACGCGCGCTACGGATTCAGCCGTTTCTGCGAGATACTGCCTCCGGTTCTGCGCAATTTCGACGAGCAGTATCCCGACTACACCGTAGAGGACGAGAAGAACTTCATACGCGAGAACTTCCCGTCTTATCCCAATCTCTCGCTCGACTACGGATTTCTGGAGCAGACCGACAATGTGGCTGTGATGAAGTGTGAATTCGGATGGGCCGACCTCGGCACATGGCACAGCATATACGAAGCCATACACAAGGGCGAGGGCGACAATGTGGTGGTGGACAGCGACGTGATGATAGACGATGCCCACAACAACGTGATAAAGCTGCCGAAAGACCGTCTTGCCATAATCAACGGGCTCGACGGATTCATCGTGGCCGAGAAAGACAACGTGCTGCTCATCTGCAAGAAGGAAGACTCGTCGGCACTCGTGCGAAAATTCGTGAACGAGGTGCAGATGAAGAAGGGCGACGAATACATCTGACAAGCGCCCGCAGCGCATACAATAAAAGAGAAGGCCTTATGCCGCGTCACTCCTAAGTGCGGCATAAGGCCTTCTTTCATCAGATACGGTTTACTCAACCTGCTATTTTCTGATATTCGGCGAATATTTTTGCGGCAATATCCGCAAGCTCCTCGTCGCTGAGCTTCAGTTTAGGACCGGCGAAGTTCATGTCCTTCTCCGACTGCATCGGCACAAGATGTATGTGTGCGTGAGCCACCTCGAGTCCGAGCACGGCCTCACCCACCTTGACACACGGGAACGCAGCCTTTATGGCCTGAGCCACTTTCTTTGCGAACACCTGGAAACGTGCAATCTCGTCATCCTCCATATCGAAGATATAGTCCACCTCGCGGCGCGGTATGACCAGCGTATGGCCCTTCACCATTGGATTGATGTCGAGAAATGCATAGAACTCGTCGTTTGCGGCACACTTATAGCTTGGAATCTCTCCTGCCGCTATTTTTGAAAATATATCCATAACCTTAAATTTTTAAAACAACGACAACCTTGATGCTTATTCTATAGATATCTTGTCGATACGGAGCTTTATGGTTCCGCGCGGTATCTTTATCTCGGCGATATCGCCCACCTTCTTGTTGAGCAGTCCCTGCGCAATAGGAGTCTTGATGGATATCTTGCCGGCTTTCAGATCAGCCTCGCTCTCGCTGACGAGGGTGTAAGTCATCTTTGCCTTCGTTGCCATGTTGGTCATCTCTACCTTTGAGAGAATCTGCACCGTGTCTGTGCTGAGGCGCGATGTGTCTATTATCTTTGCCTCTGCTATGCTCTGCTTCAGCTTGTTTATCTTGTCCTCCAGATGAGCCTGTGCCTCCTTGGCTGCATCGTATTCGGAATTTTCACTCAAGTCACCCTTGTCGCGGGCCTCTGCAATAGCGGCCGATGCCTTTGGGCGCTCCACAGTTTCAAGCTGCCTCAGGTCTGCCACGAGCTTCTCGTAGCCTTCTTGTGACATATAAGCCATAATCTTAAAATTTTATTAGTTAGTTTTTCTTAGCAGACAAAAAAACACAGAATTCCGACACGCGAGCCTTGCCGTCGGAATTCCTTATCCTTGTCTTTATATGTAATCTTCTGCTGCAAAGATATGAATTTATTTTCTGTGACACAAATATTTATACAATTTATAACAATCACATCGCATTTGTTAAATTAAGGAAATCGTTTTTTGCAACGCCATTTCGCGCACCCCGTCAGACGCACTGTCACGCAACGTCCGGAAAAGTGCTTTCGTACGCATTCTTATTATCTGCATTACAGAAAATTTCCATCAGGACATTCCACCGTCGCCACAGCCTTTCATACCACACTCAGCCTCTTGTCCGGAACGTCCCGGATGGCATACAAAAAAGGAGGCGATATCTCACGACACCGTCCCCCAGAGTATTAAGTATTCGAGTAAAACCTCTTTTAAGATTCTCAGAGATCAAACTTGTAGCCCAGCGTCAGCTGGAATACGCTGTTCTTGCAGTCTGCTGTGTCAAGTGTCTTCGTTACACCGAAATTGTAACGTCCGTCCAATACAAAGTTCTTGTACTCGTATGACAGACCGATTGGAATAGAGAAATCAAACGTCTTTGCTGCGTCCAGACCTGCTTCCAAGCTTGCGTCTCCCTGTGAAGCCTTGGCCTTGCTGTTCACATTGAACGCCGGCTGGATACCGACTTTCACTGCCAGATTCTTAACAACATACACGTTAGCCAATATAGGAATATTGATATAGTCGAGTTTCATTGTTTCCGTTCTACCGTCCTCAGACAATTCGCATCCCTGTTGAGAATACAACAGGCCTCCAGAAATGCTGAAAATATCAGTCATCTGATATTCAAGTTCTGCGCCTACGGCCAGACCTATTCTCGACTCGGAATCATCCGCCTTTGTAAGAGTCGCGAAATTCATACCTATTTTGGGCTGAACAGTCCAAGAACCCACAGCGTGCTGTGCGAACGTAGCTACTGATGATAGCATCAGAACAGCCATAAGAATAACTTTTTTCATAATGATTAGTGTTTTAATTAAAAAATTTCCATCCGTGGCAGAAAGCCCCGCGACGGGGTTTATTAACTCTGTTTGTTACTGCCTGCATATGTTGCATACTTCCGTATGAATAATGACGCAATACCGGTAATCCGGAATTACATATCGGCAGCAAAAGATTCATCTCTTTTGCAAATATAGAACAAAATAGAATATACTCAAAGCTTTTTACTCTTTTTTTATATTGCCATGATATTTTCACTATCGCGCATCTGCGACATGCAGATTCCGGCACACGTCTTTTGTGCAGTGTCGGGCGCGCTGTCCGGTGCTTCGTTTTCAGGTCTGCTGCAGTGTCAGCCGACGTGCCACTCCATGTATCTGCCGTTGCGGCGTATGCGCTCCATCAGATCGGCATATACACCGTTATGCCCGAGTATTTCCGGATTGCCGGTGAGTATCATCTGTCGGCGCGCACGGGTAAGCGTCACGTTGAGCTTGCGGTCTATGGTTCTGCCGTTCTCCTCGAAACAGTTTGACGTGAGGAAGTCGAGCTGCGCGTCGTTGTTCACCGTCAGCGAGCAGATTATCACTTCGCGCTGCGAGCCCTGGAATCGTTCCACGGTGTCGATGCAGATGTCTGCGGCACAGTCGAGGCCGCGACGCTCCATCTCGCGGCGTATCATGGTTATCTGGTTACGGTAAGGCACGATTATGCCTATCGTTCTATCACAGTTGAACGAGCTGCCTGCCAGCCGTCGGATGCGCACCACGAGGTCGGCCACTATGCGTGCCTCGCTAACGTTCACCTTCTCCGACCTTCCGCCTTCGTCGGTCTTTTCCGACGGGATGAATATCACTCTTTCGTCCTTCAAAGCCTCGTCCTGTTCGTCGGCGGGCTCTTCCTGATAACCGGGGAGCGATTCTTTCTGATGCGGACACGGCACAGGCTCGAGCCTTTCGTCGGCATAGAACATTGCTCCGGCATAGGCAGCGATGACCGGATGCATGCGTCCCTGGCGACGCAACAGTCCGATGAAGTCCTCACGTCCGGCTCGGCGCTCGTTACGTATGAGCCTCTCGAACAAAGAGTCGCGACAGTTTCTTATTCCGGCTTCGTTCAGACACGGTTCTGTCACGGCCGACTCCTCCACGCTCTGCTGCACCACTGCCGGCAGCTGTTTGTAGTCGCCGATGAGTATGAAACGGTCGATGGCAAGCTCGTTGCGGTTTTTCGGCCGATGGGCGGCAAGCAGTCCTACAAGTCCCGGTTCGGTTATCTGCCCGGCCTCATCCACCACAGCGAGCGCGAAATGTTTGAGTGCGAAGATGTACGGACGCGACATGAGCGTCGTCACCGTGCCGACATACACCCTATTCTCCACAAGCAGCCGCCTCAGTTCCACCAGACGCGGGTTCTTCTCCACCGTGTTGCCCACCAGATACGGGCGGAACCGTTCGTCACAACTGTATTCGTTGCCTATGCGCATGAAGTCTATGCCTGCATCGCAGAGCATGGAGCATATCTCGTCAACGGCTCGGTTGGTATATGCTGTCAGCAGGACCGACGACTGGTTGTCGGCTGCGAGCTGTTCCTCCACCATATAACGCATGGCCGTAGAGGTCTTGCCAGTTCCGGGAGGGCCCACGAGCAGGAAATAGTCACGGGCCTGCATGGCCCGCAGCAGCAGGTCGTCGAAGTAGTCGCCATAGCTTTTGGTAAGTCGCACAGACATGTCGCGCCGTGGCTCACGCTGCGACAACAGAAGCTCACGGCGGTCGGGCGACGAGGTCACAAAGTCGAACAGCGCACGCATGGTGGCAGCACTGCCCACATCGCTGCCTGAATGTTCTATGGCATAATGCAGCGGTCTGCCGTCGCCAGAGCGCCGTGCCAGCACGTCAGGATTCTGCAAGGCGTTGCTCAGACACACCGATACACGGCTTGCCTCTATCCTCACCATCACACCCTTGAACAGTATGCTCCGGCGCACATCGGGCTGTTCGCCTTCCGGATAAGCATAGACATACACCATGTCACCACGCCGGAAGTTCGGCGAAAAGTCGTCGCCGCAGTCAGGCACGTCAAGTGTCAGCAGATCGTAGCTGCCCGACGACGCATTCTTTTCGAGCGACACGAGTCGCAGTCCCATATATATGCTGCCGGCGTCGAGCTTCTCTTCGGGCGTCATACGCCACATGTCGGCCACGCTGCAGCTTGGTCCGGCAAGCTCGCCTGTCTTTGTCAGCAACTGTTCTTTCAGTACGAAAGTCATCATCCGGCACAAATATGCACGCTCGAGCGGCGGGAGTGCTGCCAGCGGATCGGTCACTTTCCTGAGCTCCGGCAGCAGATAGTTCTCGTAGAAGAAACCGGACATGCAACTCACGTTAAGCGTTTCGGGCGTTATGTCGTCGATAGCCGACCCGAAACCATCGGCAGTCATGGCATACTCCTGCGCCACGACAAGATTGCGGAAGCCGATGGCCTCGCGCAGTTCTGTCTCCAGATGGCGTGTGCGGATGAGTCCGCCAGGCATCGGATACTTCGAATAGAGAAGCATCACTTCCGGCTCTTTGCCCGTGAGTTTGAAGTTATATTTCAGCACTCCATAGTAAAGCAACAGCTGCACGTAGTGTTTCGTCACATACTGCTCGCCTTTGCTGTTCTGCGTATTGCGTTCAATAAATCTGTTCTTGCCTGATTTCTGCTCCACGAGCATGCGTTTGTCCGACGTCATCATATCGACACGTCCCTGCACACCGAGTCTCTCGCACACGAACGACGGCTCAAGCAGTACCTTCGATTTGTCGTATGTCTTAAAAAGACTCGACGTTATCTGAATTATGTTATTTGTCTGTAGCTTGGCGTCTCTCATGAATTCCGACGGATTGAAACCGTCACACGTAGCATACTCTATGGCTTTCTCGCGGAAGTTTTTCTTTATCGTTTCGTTCAGAGAGAATTGCGGACTGTTAATAATGTCGTCGAGAGCCATACCTGCGAAGTTTCCGAGTATTATGTGATATGTGTTCGGACGCTCCTTCAGACGATTGAGAGTGTACAGCAACGGATGGTGTCCGTAGTCCTCGAAACAGGCTGCAAGCGAACTGATATCTACAAGAAAATCGGGTTCTACCACAATTTCTCCTGCCATAATTTTATCGTCCGACCGACTTATATCTAGCAGATTAAGCTGCATTCCCTTACGCAGTATCTGGCGAAGATAGCCATATTCGTCGCCGCCTGCAACCGCATCGTATGCCACATGCAGTTCAGTGCCGCCCTTCTCATCTTCAGTCTGCACAGTGATATATTCATCATTATGACGCAGAACACGACATCTGATACAATTATCATCATCGTCCTGTTTTTTTCTTTTCTCATCACATTCAGTCCGGCCCACCTTTTCAGATTTATTAATGAATAGCTCCGGATGAGAGAACACATTAGAAATCAAATCTGACAAGGTTTTTCTGTCATGATAAATCTTTTCAGGTAATAATTCCTTATGGCTGTTTGCATCATACCTAACCTTGTGCACAGAATTTGTTTCACTGACAGACAACTTGAATATCCGGCACAAATTGTCAAGTCGCTCCTGCATATTTGCATTAGCATTATCTTTATCATCCAACACAATAGCACACAACTTGTCCAATACCTCAAGCATTATTTTATTGGCATCCGGACTCTCCGTATTTTCCAGTTTCTCCACGAGGAGATACAATTCCTCCTTAATAATATTATTATATATCATTTTATCAGTCTGTTTATGGGTGCCTGCATATTGCGGATGATGTGTTTAAAACATAATACAATGAATAAAATTATTCGTTGCCTATACTTTTAAATACTATCATACAGCTATACAATAAACGAGCAATGTAACATACCATGCCCCGGCAATCCACAAAATTAATCATTATTTAATTAATGTTCCGGAAAAAACATCACATATTTATAAATTCATACACGGCACACGCCGACACTGCCGGCATACATCCACATTTTAATATATGTTGTTTGGTATGTCCGGAAAAAATCATTAAGTTTGCATCAGACTATGATTGCCGCATCACTTGCAGGCAACATGGATAAAGGAGATAGCTATATGGCAAAAGAACAATCATCAATACGCGAACGCGAACGCACCGGAGTATGTGAACCGAGACGATATAAGGTCATCATACACAACGACGATTTCACGACGATGGAGTTTGTCGTGACGGTGCTCAAGACTGTCTTCTTCAAGACAGCCGAGGAAGCGGAGCGCATGATGCTCAACGTTCACCGCAACGGACAAGACGTCGTCGGAATATACAGTTATGACGTGGCGCTGTCGAAAATAAAGAAAGCGACCCGCATGGCACGTGCACAGAACTTCCCGCTACGTTTCAGTTGCCAACCGGAATAAATTATGGAAGAGAACGTAAACTTGAACAAGATACTTGCGCTTGCGCTCAATTACTGCAAAAGACTGCGCAACGAATTTGTCATGCCCGAGCATGTGCTCATGGCATTGCTCAACTACAGACCGTTCATCGAGGCGCTCTACACTGTAGGATGCAACGTCGAGGACATGTATAAGGAACTCAACGAATACATGGAGACAGTGGAGGTGGTGCCTGAAAATGTCGAGTACAACCCCGACGCTTCGGCTCTCTTCGGACAGATGCTTGAGATTGCGACGACACAGGTGGAACAGTCGGAAGCCGAAAGAGTGGACATTCCGCATCTCACCATCGGACTGCTCAACCTCGAGGACTCCGAAGCCACTTATCTGCTGAAGAAATATCTGGGCGACAACGTGGGCGACTTTCTCAGTCTGCTCATATCCTCACACCCGTCACAACAGGAGTCTGACAAACCCGAAGAGCAACCGAAAGAGACATGGAAAAGTCTCGTGACATGCATGAACGACATTGCCGACACTTTCACGCCGCTCATAGGGCGCGACGAGGAGATGGAGCGCACCATACAGGTATTGTGTCGCAAAGACAAGAACAACCCGCTGCACGTGGGCGAACCGGGCGTCGGAAAGACAGCTCTTGTGCGTGGACTCGTGGCGAAGATAGTGAAAGGCGACGTACCGGAGAAGCTCAAGGGATGCCATGTCTATCAGATGGACATGAGCACGATGCTCGCCGGAACGCAGTTCAGAGGCGACTTCGAGAAAAGAATGAAGCTCGTCATGGACGGAATAAGCGCCGAAGGCAACGCCATTGTCTACATAGACGAGATTCACAACATGATGGGTGCCGGACGTGGAAGCGACGGAGCGCTCGACGCCTCGAACATGCTGAAGTCCTATATGGAGAACAGCAACATACGTTTCATCGGTTCCACCACCTACGACGAGTACAACCGGCACATGGCGCGGAGCCGTGGCATAGTGCGGAGGTTCCAACAGATTGACATCCCCGAGCCCGATGTAGAGGAGACTATCAGGATTGTCAACGGACTGAAAGAGCAATACGAGAAGTTCCACGGCGTGGAATATACAGACGAAAGCATAGATTACGCCGTGCGGATGGCTGCCAAACACATAAACGACAGATTTCTTCCCGACAAGGCGATAGACATAATCGACGAGGCGGGAGCCTACCGCGCGACACATCCTTCGGCCGATGATAAGCAGGTGGTGGATAAGGACCTGATGACCGAAGTGCTCATGAAGATGTGCAAGATAGACGCCGCCGTGATGAAAGAAGACGACAACACAAAGCTCGCGTCGCTCGAACAGAACATAAAAGCCAAGATCTACGGTCAGGACGAAGCCGTGAGCCAGGTGGTGGAAGCCGTACAGATGGCAAAAGCCGGACTGCTCGACGACAACAAACCGCTGGCAAGTCTGCTCTTCGTCGGTCCTACCGGAGTAGGAAAAACAGAGGTGGCGCGCGTCCTCGCAGCCGAGCTCGGCATATCACTCGTGCGGTTCGACATGAGCGAATACACCGAGAAGCACACCGTGGCAAAGCTCATCGGCTCGCCGGCAGGATACGTAGGCTATGAGGACGGCGGACAACTGACCGACGCCATACGCAAGACGCCGAACTGCGTGCTGCTGTTCGACGAGATAGAAAAGGCTCATCCGGACATCTACAACATACTTCTGCAGGTGATGGACTATGCCCGTCTGACCGACAACAAGGGACAGAAGGCCGACTTCCGCAACGTAGTGATAATAATGACGAGCAACGCCGGAGCACAATATGCATCGCGTGCCCAGGTGGGATTCGCGGGAGGAATATCGCAGGGCGACGCAATGATGAAACAGGTGAAGAAGACTTTCAAGCCCGAATTCATCAACCGACTGTCCGCTACGGTGGTATTCCACGACATGGACATGCACATGGCGGAGCTCATAATGGACAAGAAGCTCGGCGAGCTGCAGGAGAAGCTCAGCAGGAAGAACATAACCATGAAGCTGAGCGACGCCGCACGCCAATGGATCCTGAAGCGCGGATTCACCAAAGAATACGGTGCGCGTGAGCTCGACCGCATCATCAGCCGATATCTGAAACCGATGCTCACGCACGAGATACTGTTCGGACACCTTGCCAACGGAGGCGAGGCTCTGATTGACATTGTTGACGACAAACCCGCGATTACACAATGATATTCCGCATAGGCAAAGAACTCGCGTTCCCCGATCCGCGTCTCGGCGATCCAGACGGGCTGTTCGCCGTGGGCGGCGACCTGAGCATCGACAGGCTGATACTGGCCTACTCCAACGGAATATTCCCGTGGTACGCGTTCCGTTGGGCCGACGAGATACACTGGTATTGCCCGATGGACCGCTTCGTGATATTCCCCAAGGAGATTCATGTGTCCCATTCCATGCGCACACTCATGAACAAGGGCCGATACACAACGACCATAAACCGCGACTTCCACGGCGTGATAACCAACTGCGGACAGCTGCGCATAAGCGAGGAAGGGGCGTGGCTCGGAAGCGAGATGACCCGCGCCTACGAGGCGATGCACGAACAGGGCTTCGCCGCAAGCGTTGAGGTGTGGGACGGCGACAAGCTCGTCGGCGGACTGTACGGCGTGTGTCTGGACAGCTGCTTCTTCGGAGAGAGCATGTTCTCGCTTGTTCCGAGCGCGAGCAAACTGGCACTCATACACCTCGCACGCTACATGGAGGAGCACGGCGGCACGATGATAGACTGCCAGTTTGAGACGCCTCACCTCAAGTCGATGGGCGGACGACACATCAGCTACGACGAATACATGAAGATGGTGCGCGGTTGACGGCGCACAATAGATAGACAACAGAAACACTAACAAGGCATTCCCGTCCGGGAAGCACAAAAAATCAACGAATATGGACAAGAAAGATCTGATGCGCAGAGCCATCGCTCTGTCGGAAGAAAGCGTAAGAAACGGAGGCGGACCTTTCGGCGCCGTGATCGCACGCAACGGTGAGATAGTGGCCGAGGCCTCTAACAGCGTCACCATAGACAACGACCCCACGGCCCACGCCGAGGTGAACTGCATACGCCGCGCGGCCGCAAAGCTGGGCACGTTCTGCCTGGAAGGGTGCGAGATATACACCTCGTGCGAGCCATGCCCCATGTGTCTGGGTGCCATATACTGGGCGCGCCTTGACAAGATATACTATGCCAACAACCGCAAGGACGCCGCAAAGATAGGGTTCGACGACGATTTCATCTATCAGGAAATACCTCTTGCGCCGTCCGAGCGTCACAAGAAGATGGAGCTGCTGCTTCCCGAGGAGGCCATAAGAGCATTCCGCATGTGGGAAGAAAGCAGCGAGAAGACCGAATACTGACCATCAGAGCGTGCAGAAGAACGTCACGAGGAACGGCACGCTGAAGTCGGTCACGAAACCATGAAACACTGACACGACGACATACTCCGGACCCACGCTGCGGGTGATCACCGGCAGCGTGGTGTCCATGGTTGTTGCTCCGCCTACCGATATCGGTGCCAGCTTGCCGAAACGACGGGCAAGAAAAGGCGCGAGGAGCAACGCCGCCAACTCACGGAATATATTTGCAAGAAGAGCCACGGTGCCCAGTTCGGCACCGCGATACTCGGTTATGAATATGCTGGAAAGCGAATAATAGCCCATGCCTGAGCCGACGGCGAGACAGTCGGACAGCTCACGGTGAGGCAGAACCACAGACGAAGCCATGGCGCCGGCAAGCGTACCGGCAATGGTGACGAACGGAAGCAGGGCCAGACGTGGATTGAGTTGTCTGAAGCTGCGGAGCGTCGCGGAGTCGCAACCTATCGACATGCCCACGCTGAACATGAGCGCACACAGCACATAAAAGCTCGTACGGCCATTTATAAAACCATCGGGTATGATGTGAAGCAGTCCACACGCCACGCCGACAGCAAAGAAAGCGGTGATGACAAGACTGCCCTTCATTCCGCCTCCCCACTTTTTCTTCCGCGCAACATGCGCCACATGACCCACGAAAGGAGCACGCTGCCTGCCACGCAGCACACTGCAATCACGAGCGCGTCGAGACCGAGCGTGAGCACGTTGCCTGTGATGCGGGGATCGGCGCCCACCTCAACACCGAGCATGAAAAGCAGCGCCCATATAAGCACTGTCACCACACGCGACACCACCGGGCGGCACTTCACGCCGACCATGCGTCCGGCAAGCACCCCGCAGAACATTATCACTATGACCGTAAACATCTGTTTGCGATTTCCATTTTACAGTAAATCCTTTCTGAACAAAAAACCGTGGCTGAATCATTGTCCGCCGAGACGCTCGAAGAAGACGATGATCTCTTCCCACGTCTTGAACTCGTCGCTGCCCCATACCACCGTAGTGCCGATGAAGTCGTCGCACTCGTGGTCGGTTATGAGATAGTCGCCGTAGAGCACCTGGCGCTGATTGGCGAACACGATGCGGTCGTGTGCCGGAGCACTGAGAAACTTCTCCACCCACGCCACGGACTCAGCCATGCTGCCGCTATCGTTGAACGGCGCCGGAGCAACCACATAAACGTCATAGTGCTCCATGAGCATCTCGTAGGCCTTGTGCATGCTTGCCGTGGCGTTATGGTAGCTGTCGGCAAGCGTCGATATGTCGATGAGCACTATCGGACGCTGACGGCCTTCCTGACGGTCGTCTATGCGGCGGATTACAGGCACAAGATAATGAAGCGCCACCTTGTCGGTGAGCCGGTGCTCACCATGAAAATGTATGGCAGCGGGATAGTGTTCGCGGAACAGGTCGAACGTATGCACGAGCGGATCCTCGTCGCCGAAGAGTCCGGTCACGCGGTCACGCTCCTCCGGAGTGATGTCCTCGAAACAGTGGGACGTGGCCTCGGCATACTCCTTCACGAGCGACTTGGTGACGATGAACTCCTGCACGCCGTCGGCCCTCGGGTTCTGGAACGTCTGCTTGCCTATCATTCCGTGCTTCGACATGGTCTCGCCCATCTGGAAAGCCGGGTTCACCAGTATGCGGTCGTAGCCCTTCAGCTGCTCGGCATACATGCCTCCCATCGACGTACCGATGATTAGGTCGGGCTTCTCTTCCTCGCACATGGCCCGCAACATGTCCATGGCCTCGGCGGGATGTATAGGTATATCGCGTGCCACGACGGTGGCCTCAGGCATGAGAGTGCGCAGGAGCGTCACCGTGCCCGATTGCGCCGACGAACCGAAACCGTGGACATACATTATCTTCTTGCCCGACATGAGTTCGGGAAACTGTTTCACATACTGATTTTCCATAACTTTTTCTGTTTTTATGAATTATCCTGCCGGACAACAGAAGCCTCAACGGCTTGCCGGCGTATCAGTCTGTCAGCCTCACCCAACGGTATGGCGCACCGACCGACATCCGTCTCCGGACCGCTTGCAAAATTACACATTTTATTCGGCTCAAACATAATTTACGTCACACAGATTGCACCCCGGAACATAAAAACAGACGTCATATATTTATGCGGATATACGAACTATTACGATTTATGATGATTATGCGTCCGCAAACAAGGCCATGACTGATTGCCGATGAGAATGTTTTTATATCCGGCAAAGCAACCGTCTATCAATAACTCGATATGATATGTAAGGCAGTTCGGAAACATCCGGAAAAGCAAGAGCGGCGCAACAGGAAATAAACGGGGATTGGTATTAATAGAATAGCGCGGGATAGATTCTGAAAAAACGCGGGATAAATTCAGAAAAAACATGGAATAAAATATGAATAAACATTGTTTTCTTATTATAAGATGAAACGATGCAGGCCACTTTCAGATTGAAAGCAGATTTTGATTTTTCGGTCCGTGTTTGCGGATATACCCCGAAAAATAAGCGCGTATTTACGAGCAGACTTTCCTTCGGGCGCAAATACGCGAATCATGAGGGTTTTACATAATACGTTGTATATCAACCATTTATGTTTAAAGAGTATTTTATCGTTTTACAATATGCACCATTTCGGCATGCGAAATGGGCCATATTGGAGTGCGATATGGTGCTTTTCAGCCCCTAAAATGGGCAATATCATATGATGAAATGGGCAATATCAGAACGTCGGATGGCCTTTTTCGGACTACGTTATGGGGTAGATTAAAAGCCGGTATGCCACGAAATGGCCTTAGACACGTCCGATTTAACATTCATTTACATCTCTTTTGCGAAAATATTTTGTCAAAATAAAGTCAAGAAAAATCGTAAGTACGTACCGAAAAATTTACCCGAAAGCGATGAAATCTGACGTGAGAAAGCACGCAGGAAAGGTGTGCACACGCTCCTGATGTAATGATTTGCAGGTTTCGGAAATGTCAGTTTATTATTACATAAGACCCGTGCCGCCACTGCTTATACTGACCGTTTATAAGTAAGTATTACATCAAACTATGGCTGTTTATGGATAAAATCATTCACGACAGGATTTATTCTGAACCGTAAAAACTTCGTTTTTCCGTTTGTCATTGCACTCACCTTTCACTATCTTTGCATAAGACAGGATGCGGTTCGGCATAGACAATCCTGGTAAAACTTTGTTTTCCCGTCTTGTCTCTGCGCTCACCTTTCACTATCTTTGCAAATTATATTGTTCAGAAAAACGGTTATTGCATATTGTGACTGCCGTTGAGAATCAAAAATAAAAGTAAAACATAAAAACAAAATAGCAATGGAAGGATTGATAATAGCTCTCACACTGCCGCTGCTCGGAACGATGACAGGTGCGGCATTCGTATTTTTCATGAAACATGAGATGCCTTCACTGGTGCAGAAATCGCTGCTCGGATTTGCTTCGGGAGTGATGGTGGCTGCGTCGGTATGGTCGCTGCTCATTCCGGGTATGGAAATGGGAAGCGGCGAAGGATGGGCAAAGGTGATGCCGGTGACCATCGGGTTCCTGTGCGGCATAGCCTTTCTGCTTGCCATCGACTACCTGACGCCTCACCTGCACATAGGCGACAGCAAGCCTGAAGGCCCGCACAGCGGTCTCTCGCGCACGGCCATGCTCTCGCTGGCTGTCACCATACACAACCTGCCCGAAGGCATGGCGGTGGGCGTAGTGATAGCCGGAGCACTGCAGGGTGACGCAGGCATATCGGCGGCAGGCGCACTGGCGATGTCGCTCGGAATTGCCATACAGAACATACCCGAGGGTGCCATCATATCGATGCCGCTACGTGCGGAAGGCAACAGCCGCAAACGCGCCTTCGCCATAGGCACGCTCAGCGGAGTGGTTGAACCGATAGGGGCGGCAGCCGTGATACTTCTCGCATCGGCCGTCGCCCCTGTCATGCCCTATCTGCTTGCGTTTGCAGCGGGCGCCATGATGTATGTCGTCGTGGAAGAGCTCATCCCCGAGTCATCCGAAGGCGAGCACAGCAACATCGGAACAATAGGTTTCGCCATAGGCTTTGCCCTGATGATGGTGCTCGACGTGGTGCTCGGATGAGCACACACGCCTATCTCACAATCACCTTGCGCGCCGTTCCGTCGGAGTAGCGTATGATGTTCAGTCCGCTCTTAGGCTGCGAGAGTTTCACTCCATCGACTGAATAAATACCGACAACAGTACGTTCGCCTGTCACGGAAGGTCCGGATATGGCCGTGGAAGTCTTCTCCATGCGCGAGAACGCGAGCACAGAGAGTGTGGCGTTGTTGCTCTGGGTTATGGTGACAGACTTCACCTGCTTGTCGGCATCACAGCTTATGCTCTGCTCGAAGAGGCAGTAATGACAGTCGGTTCCGGGTTCTGAGTTGGATATTGTCATGCATCCGAGCTGCGTTACGGCCTCATCGCCGACAGGATTTCTCACAGACCAGTCTCTCACGGTGAGCTTCAGAGGCGACGAACTTGCGCCGTCGGTATAGTTCACCACTACTTCTATCTCACTCTGTCCCTTACCACTGGTGGCAAGCATGCACAATTCGCTTGTGGCAAACGGCTTGTCGAACACAATATCACCTCTCTGTCCGGAGTATGTCAGGTACAGAGCGTTGTTGCCGTCGTAAGAAGCCAGATGGTACTCAATGTCGGAGTTGGACACCACAACGCGGTCGTCAGGCAGTCCGCCTTCTTTTATCACCGCCTCCGAATAGAACGAGCGGTTGCCGTCTATTGCGCCCGTGGTGCTTGACGAAGCCGGCAGCGCTTCGATAACAACATCACCGTTCCAGCCGCGTACCACGTCAACAGGAACATAATGTATGGACGGGTCGCGCGGCAACAACTTCTTGTCCATGAATATCACGCGGTTTCTTATCCAGTTTTTCAGATATTCTATCTCGTCGCCATAGGTCTGACCTACATAATAGTTGGGCCACACCGAACGGCCGATGATGTTCCACGCGCTCTGATTCCGGCCAAGCGCTCCACCCGATATTATTATGTTGGTGAGCGAATCTATCTTCGTCTCGATGGCCTCATCAGAGTATTGGCCGTTGCGATATTGCTGCCAGCGCAGCTTCACATTGTTAATGAACGACTTGTCGTGCGTCAGTTTATACCACCAGAACGGCACGAGCTGCGGGTCGCTGTTGCGGGCGTTGAAGTCGTACTGCCACAAGTCGGTGCGCTCGCCCTGATTATAATTGGCGTTGCCATAGGCGATGTTGAAATCCCAAAGTGACATCTTCCAGCGCGGATCGAGTCCTTCGCGTGCGGCACGTGTCTCACTGTATTTATACAGGTTGGTGCTCAGGCGGTAGCCGTCGATGTTGAACGAGAACTCGGTAGAGAGCATATAGTCGATGAACGATGTCACGTCTATATACTTGCGGTAGCCGCGCTCGGGGTCGGTGTAGTAGTCGGTGCGGAACGAAGCCTCCATATCGTCAATCTGCTTATGCAGTGCCTCGCGTGTGCCAAGCGGCAGTTCGGCGAAGTCTTCATAGTCGGGAGCGGAGTATTGATAGGTTATCTTATTGGAGGTTATGTCGTTGCCGTTGCCGTCAACGGGATGATACTTCGACTGATAGTACTCCGGCTCGTCGTCACGGTCTATCTCCACCTGATAGTCTCCGGTCAGATCGCCGCCGTCCTCACCCGGATCGTTGAGGTTGAGACGGTTCTTTCCCTTGCCCACCCGCTCGGACATGATGAACACTCCGTAATATGTTCCGTCGAGAACGACCTCGCAGAACTTTGCGTGTGGCACGAAGTCGAAATACGGACGTCCCAGTTCGAAGGTGAGCACATCGCGTATCATGCTCTTGTCGGAGAACGGGGCAAGCAGAGCCCAGTCGTTGTCCTTGCCCATGCCCATTATCTTGACCTTTTGTTTCTCGCCTCCCTCCTCGAGCGGTTTGTCCAGCGGGCGGAACGAGTATGGTTTCTTGTCTGAGTTGTTAAACGACGAGTTGCCGCGATATTTCAGCGCCACGTAGCCTTCATAATCCACCTTCTGGTTAGGATAAGCCAGTGTGTCGCCGTAGTTGTACTGGCCTTCGCCGTTGTCGATTATTTTCATCCGTGCCGTGATACGGTCCTCACGCTGTATCATCCGGCCGTTCACATTGATGAAAACTATCGGCATATTGGTCTTGGTCAACCTGACGTAGGCATTGTTTGTGGGCTTGTAATTGTCGGCACGCTGTGCTTTCAGACACGCCGCAATCATCATCAATGGCAGCAGTAACAGTAATCTTCTCATATAATATGTATTTAATTATTAAGTTTCGGGAATAAGGCTTTTATATTAAAACAACGAAAACAGATTTTCACTTAAAATCTCCGGCAATGAAAAACATAAAAGACAATGCAACGGAGCTTGGTGAACGCCGGACGCGCACACACCGTTACATTGTCTTTATATAAATGAATGAAATAGCTGGATTATTTTATCACATTCAGTTCACGACCCACTTTGACGAATGCCTCAACGGCTTTGTCGAGATGGGATTTCTCGTGTCCGGCAGACAACTGTACACGGATGCGGGCCTGTCCTTTCGGAACAACAGGATAGTAGAAGCCTGTCACATAGATGCCTTCGTCCTGCATACGGGCTGCAAAGTCCTGCGACAGTTTGGCGTCATACAGCATTACGGCGCAGATGGCGCTCTGTGTAGGTTTGATGTCGAAGCCTGCTGCGAGCATCTTGTCGCGGAAGTATGTCACGTTCTCCATCAGTTTGTCGTGCAGCGCGTTGCTTTCCTTCAGCATCTTGAACATCTCTATGCTTGCACCGACGATTGAAGGAGCCACAGAGTTGGAGAAGAGATAAGGACGCGAACGCTGGCGCAGCATGTCGATAATCTCCTGACGACCGGTTGTGAATCCGCCCATCGCACCGCCGAATGCCTTGCCCAGGGTGCCGGTGAAGATATCGATGCGACCATATACGTTGAACAGCTCAGCCACACCATGGCCGGTAGCGCCTACCACTCCGGCTGAATGCGACTCATCAACCATGACGAGTGCATCGTACTTCTCTGCCAGATCGCATATCTTGTCCATCGGTGCCACATTGCCGTCCATAGAGAACACGCCGTCGGTAGCTATGATACGGTGGCGTTGTGCCTGCGCTTCTTTCAGGCAACGCTCAAGGTCTTCCATGTCCGCATTGGCGTAACGGTAGCGTTTAGCCTTGCAGAGACGCACTCCATCGATGATCGACGCATGGTTGAGAGAGTCTGAAATGATGGCATCCTCGTCGGTCAGCAACGACTCGAACAGTCCACCGTTGGCATCGAAACACGACGCATAAAGGATTGTATCGTCTGTCTTGAAATAATCAGATACGGCTGCCTCAAGCTCCTTGTGCAGGTCCTGAGTACCGCAGATGAATCTTACGGACGACATACCGAATCCGTGTGTGTCCATGGCTTGCTTTGCAGCGTTGATGAGACGGCTGTTGTCGGACAATCCCAGATAGTTGTTGGCGCAGAAGTTCAGCACCTCACCACCATTCTTAACCTCAATATCGGCACGCTGCGGAGTGGTGATCACACGTTCGTCTTTATACAATCCGGCAGCTTTTATATCTGCCAATTCCTTTGCAAGGAATTCTTTCATTTTACCATACATAGCTTTAAGATTTAATATATTGTTTAAGCACCGTTATAGTGTCATACGGCAAAGGTCACATTTTTTTTTGTTTTCGGCAAAAAAATAAGCCAAAAAATGTCTTATTACGGCCAAATCTGCATACCTTTGCTAAACGAAAGACCAAACTAAACAAACACTAACAATGAAAAATATTCTAATCATCGGTTCTACCGGACAAATCGGTTCTGAACTAACAATGATGCTGAGACACCTCTACAGCGGTAACGTCGTTGCCGGATACATACCCGGTGCTGAGCCGAAAGGCGAATTGAAAGAAAGCGGACCGTCTGCCATCGTTGACATAACCAATCAGCAACAGATTGCCGATGCAGTGGAAAAATATGATATCGATGCCATCTACAACCTTGCGGCGCTGCTCTCTGCCGTTGCCGAAGCAAAACCGCAACTGGCTTGGAAGATTGGTGTTGGCGGACTGTTCAACGTTCTTGAGGTAGCAAGAGAGAAGAAGTGCGCCGTGTTCACTCCGAGTTCCATCGGATCATTCGGTCCTTCAACACCGAAGGACAAGACTCCGCAGGACACCGTCCGCGACCCGAAGACCATGTACGGAGTAACCAAAGTGACCGGCGAACTGCTCAGCGATTACTATCACACTCGCTTTGGTGTGGACACAAGAGCCGTGCGTTTCCCGGGACTTATATCCTACGTGACACCTCCGGGAGGCGGAACCACCGACTATGCTGTTGACATATACTACTCTGCCGTGAAGGGAGAGACATTCGAATGTCCTATCGCTGCCGGCACGTTCATGGACATGATGTATATGCCCGACGCCCTGCGCGCGGCAATAGAGATAATGGAGGCCGACCCGACAAAGCTCGTTCACCGCAACGCTTTCAACATAGCTTCGATGAGCTTCGACCCTGAAATAATATACAACAGCATTAAAGAAGTGATTCCCGACTTCAAGATGACATACAAAGTCGATCCGTTGCGCCAGGCGATAGCCGAATCATGGCCTAACTCCATAGACGATACTTGCGCACGAGAAGAATGGGGATGGAAACCGGAATACGACCTGAAGATCATGACCAAGGACATGATCGAGAAGCTGAAAATAAAATTCGGTAAATAAGAACAGTAAAATCCATAATGAAATACGGGACCGTGAAGCATGCTGCCACGGTCCCGTATTTATTTCTTAAAGCCCTAAACTCACTTCTTAACAATCACCTTATCAAGATCGGAATATGCCACCGAAGCCGTGATCGTGCCCAAAGCATAAGCCGCTATCTCGTAAGGCTGATAGACAAACGTCACACTGTCCTTACCCAAAACGAAATTATCGGGCACGAATGGCTCGCTGAACGCGAACACTCCTTTTTCCTTCAAGCCATCAAGATTGGCCGCCTTATATGTCCGAGAGAGTGATTCCACAATCTTACCAGTAACAACACTGTCGCTGCCTGCGGTAAAAAAGTCGGCCTTACCAATCTTCTTGCCGGTGGCACTATCGAAATTCAACGCCTTCTTAAGGCTCGTTCCGTGCGCTCCTCCGGTGTAAGAATAAGTCTCGAACGAATAAGTCGTCACACCGGTCTTTTCATGACTGACGCCCGATTTCACCATATACGTATAGTTCAACGGCACACCATTGACACCCATAGACATAAGTTTCTTGCATTCCTCGCGATAGTCTGCGATATAAGCAGCCACAAAATCATCCACAACCTGCCTGATGTCAGCGTGCGTACCGGCCTTCAACGTAGGCTTATACATATTCACATTGAATATGCCAGAAGTCAGAATGGAGTCGTTGACAACTTCTGCATTGGCTCCCGTTGCATAAAGAACGCAGAGACTGATCTCGCATTTAGCATCACTCTTTCCTCTGTCGAGCATCGCCACCGTATCGACAACAATGCTGTCGAAAGCCAGACTGTCAACGTCAGACGCAGTCTTGCTCTGACCATCACACGAACTGAAAGCCGCAATAATGGCGGCAAACAGCATTCCTACCGGAAACATCACCTTCTTCATAAAGACGCTTTTTTGATTTGTAAATAATAAGATTTGGGGTAAAAAAGATATTATCAATGCAAATATATGGTCTTTTCCACTTCTCCGGAATATGTATTCACCTTTATAGTTACTGCACCGGTGGTGAACGATGAAGTCCTGATGCTGAGATACTTACGCACAGAATAATATTCAGGCACGCCGCCTTGGTCGTGCAACAGACGCAGAACCGTGCAGCTGCCGCCACCGGTCGTTGTGGTGGTCTGCTCTCCTACGATGCCTATAGTGTGCAAAGCTCCGTCGTCATCAGTAGTTCCCGATTTCAACAGAATGCACATATTAAGATATTTTCCGTCGGCAGATAGCCACGCACTCTCAAATGTCACGGGATCCACAGGCACATTGCCGACCTGCCACGCAGGCACGATGTCGAGCACAGGAACCTGTGCCACCGACAGAGCCTGGGCAACAGCATTGCCAGACTCGTCGCTATCCAGGTTGTAATAAAGCAGCGCACGATACACTGAGTCGGGCGTAGTTATCCACGACAACGTGAACGACGGATCTACAGAAAGCCGCTCGCCCTCGTCGGTAACCACATAATCGACATATTTGCCGGCACCGGCATGCATATCGACAAAGTCGGCGCGCAGATACGAATAACTGCCGTCGCCACTGTCGTAGCCGTCGGACGAACATCCGGCAAGCACCGTCGAGAACAGCAGCACGCATATCAACAGCCGTGCGTAAGCCTTATACATTCCCGTCATTCAGTGCCATTTGGTTGCGTGCCGGGTTGGCATACATCGTAAGCATACGCTCACGCAGGAATGCGTAGTCCGGATTCTCTATGTCAATCTTGGCCAACTGGCCATCTATATATTTCTCGAATGTCTCCTTATCCTTATCAGTGTAATGTCCGGACAAAGCCTTCGAGCCTTCGAGCAAGTCTATCGCAATGTAGTTGTTAGGATAAAGCCTGTAGTTGGCAAAGATGTTACGGTCGATGTGTTCGGCAACGGCGCGGAACAATTCACCCTTCGGCATGTCGGCATCAAGAGTTGCGAGCCATTCGTCTATGCACGGAGCGCAATGATAATGTATGTGTCCCTTATATCCGGTGATGCCCGTCTGCATGCTCACGATGTCGTCCTGAGCCGACTTTTTCCATCCTTCCACGTCGCGTTTGAGCTGGAATTCGCGCGCCTTCAGGAAGTCGCACGGGTCGAACTCATAGGATATGGACAGCGGAACGATGTGCAACGCCGCGATGCGTTCGGCCACAGAACCCTCGCCGCCCATGGCCATCATCTTTATGATTGCCTCCTGAGTGCGGTCGTTGGAGTCCTTGGCGCGTCCCTCACGCTGCGCTATCCACACGCCCTCTTTCTTCTCGCTTATGACCAGATGCATATAGTCGGACAACCGTTTGCTTGCCATGAGCATCTGACGCATCGGAAGCGAGCGCTCCACGATGAACGACTTGTTGATGCGCACGAGGTCCTTAACCCACGGCAACGACAGCAGATTGTCGCCGATGGCAATCTCGCAGGTTGTGGCGAAGTGCGAATCGACGAGCATCATGTTGAGCAGCGCCGAGTCGAGCACTATGTCGCGGTGATTGCTCACGAAGGTGTAAGCCCGCGTATTGTCGATGGCCGTGCAGTCGATGTCGCATCCCAGGCTGGCCTTTGCCAGCAGACCGTTGAGGAACGGATAGCAGATGCTTATCTGGAACTCAAGGTTTGTCCTGCACGAACGAATCTTTGCAGCCAGCGCGTCGAACGGTATGCCGGGAAATACCGCCCCGGCCACCTGTCTGAACTGTGCGTTGGCGATAAGCCGCTCGAACACTTCGGGCAGTTCCTCCGGCTCGAACGGTCTTATCTCATCATACTGTCTTAATAACTCGATGTTCATAATAACTTAATTATCAGGTCAGGTTTAAAGCGAGAGGCAGTGCTGCCGCCTGCTCAGAACTGGTTCTCCACAATATCGGTCAGCACGTCCTTGATGTCGAGTCCGGCAGCGCGTACCTGCTGAGGTATGAAACTTGTGGCGGTCATGCCCGGCGTAGTGTTCACCTCGAGCATGTTGATCTTGTCGTTGCCGTTCTCATCCTTGGTGATGATATAGTCAACACGGATGATACCGTTGCAGCGCAGTATGTCGTATATGCGTGATGTCTCCTCTGCCACACGTGCGGCGGTGTCAGGACTCAAGCGTGCAGGAGTGATTTCCTTCACCTCTCCGTTATACTTGGCATTGTAGTCGAAGAACTCGTTGCTGGTCACAACCTCAGTGGCAGGGAACACCACCGACTTCTTCTTTGTCTTGTAACAGCCTATCGATATCTCGGTTCCGTCGAGGAAACTTTCTATCATCACCTCGTTGCTCTCCATGAAAGCCACGCGCAATGCCGGCGCGAGCTGGTCGGTGTTCTTCACCTTCGACACGCCGAAACTGCTGCCGTCGGCTGCCGGCTTTACGAAACACGGCATTCCGATAAGGCGCTCTATCTCCTCGTCGCTGTACTTGTTTTCCTCGCCGCGACGCAGCAACAGGCTATTTGCCACGTTCACTCCGTAGCCTTTCAGATAGTTGTTGAGCACATACTTGTCGAATGTCATCGCCTCGACGAGCACACCGCTCGTGCTGTATGGCACCTTCACGAGCTCGAAATAGCCCTGCATCAGTCCGTTCTCTCCCGGTGTGCCGTGTATTGTTATGTAGGCATAGTCGAACACAACAGCCTTTCCGTCCTTTACAAACGAGAAGTCGTTGCGGTCGATGGGAGCGGTCGTGCCGTCCTCAAAGTTGACATGCCAGTTCGATCCTTCCACGTCAACGATATACACATTGTAACGTTCCTTGTCGAAGAACGAATAAAGCCCTTGTGCCGAATTCATCGACACGTCGTGCTCAGACGAGTCGCCACCGCATACGATGGCTATGTTTCTCTTTATATTTTCCATATTATTGAAAACGTTGTTTATTAGTCTTCGAATGTATTGTTGTTTGTTCCGGCTATATATACGCGCCACTTGTCTATGAGTGCCGCGAAGTCTGCGGGCATCGGCGAGTCGAAATCCATCTGCTTGCCGGTGATGGGATGGCGGAAGCCGAGCGTCCTTGCGTGCAGCGCCTGACGGTTGCACAGCTTGAAGCAGTTCATTATGAACGCCTTGTATGACGCGCTGCGGTTGCCACGCAGTATCTCACAACCTCCGTAACGCTCATCGCCGAAGAGCGGATGACCGATATATCGCATGTGAGCCCTTATCTGATGGGTGCGCCCTGTCTCGAGGATGCACTCCACGAGCGTCACATATCCGAATCGCTCCAGCACCCTGTAGTGTGTCACGGCAGGCTTGCCTATGCCCGAGTCGGGCGGACACACGGTCATGCGTAGCCGGTCCTTGGGGTCGCGCGTTATGTTTCCCTCTATGCGTCCCTCGTCCTCGTTGAAGTTGCCCCACACCATAGCGACATAGCTGCGGTGGGTCGTCTTGTTGAAGAACTGCGCTCCGAGCGACGTCTTTGCCGCCGGAGTCTTGGCCACGACGAGCAGTCCGCTCGTGTCCTTATCTATTCTGTGTACCAGTCCTACCTCCGGATCGTTGGGGTCGAAGCTGTCCACTCCCTTCATATGCCACGCAACGGCGTTCACCAGCGTGCCGTGGAAGTTGCCCACACCCGGGTGCACCACCAGTCCGGCAGGCTTGTTCACCACCATCAGGTCGTTGTCCTCATACACGATGTCGAGCGGTATGTCCTCAGCCTCTATCGTAGAGTCGTAGCGCGGGCGGTCGAGCATCAGCGTCACCACATCGCCCGGACGCACCTTATAATTGCTCTTCACAGGGCGGTCGTTCACGTGGACATAGCCTGCGTCGGCAGCCTTCTGTATCCGGTTGCGGCTGGAGTGTTGCAGTTTGTCGCACATATACTTATCCACGCGTATGGGCTCCTGCCCCTTGTCCACCACAAAGCGGAAATGCTCGTAGAGCTGTTGCGACTCCTCGTCAATCTCTTCTATGTCCTCTATATTGTCTGCCATGAATTGTCCTGTTTTTGTTTCCACACATATTTATATATGCCGTGAGATTACTCACCCGTGCCGTCTTCCGAAGGCGGAGGAGAAGTAACCACCTCGAACTCGTCAACATCGCCGTCGTCCACCGGCTCGAAGCTGTCGCCGTCCACGTATTCCACGCTGTCCGACTCGTCGCGCATGCCGCTTCCGGCCTGCACTGTCACAACGTCGTCAACCGATATCCTCTCGCCTGCCACCACCTGACGGCCGCGCACAGTCACGCCATAGACCCAGTCGCGCTCACCCGGCACATACTCCGGCTTGCCCACCTTGAAGCCCATTGCCGTGAGCTTGGCGATGGCCTCGCGCACCGAGCTGTTGTCTATTATGTCAGGAAGGGTTATCATAGGCGAATGGGCGGCGTTGACGATCACCGTCACCATGCGTCCGGTCTTCACCTTCGAGCCGGCCTCGGGAGTCTGCTCGAGTATGCAGTCCGGCGCGAGCGTCTTAACATAACCCGTATCGCTCACGGTCACATCGAGTCCGAGCTCGCGCAATATGTGCTGCGCGTCGCTGAAAGACTTCTGCCGCAGATCGGGCACGACAATCTCCTCGCCGTGATGGGTATATACGCCGAGCCAATATTTCAGCCCGAGGCACGCCAGCAGCACAACCAGAGCCATTGCCGCCAGATTGCCCCAAAGATACCAGCTTCCGAACTTTTTGAAGAAATCCGTAGGTTTCATCTCACATAATTTTGCACAAAGATAACATTAACTACTCAATGAACAAAATAAAAGAGTACATAAAGTTCAAAAAAACAGCCTCACGGCAAAGCCGCGACAGCAACGCGGAGGGACGCCGATAAAACCGCCACACGGGTATGCCAACCCAACGCCGCACCCTTCGCCGAGTGAACAGTGAGCTGCGCGAAGTATTATTTCACACCGCGAAAATCGCTCCGATGCATGGCGGCATATGGTTTTCAGGTCAACGGAAAAGCAAGTTCCGGATATCTGTAAATACCGTTTAAGACATCAGAAAAATCCGCTTCAAGCATTAGAAAAATCCGCTTCGTAAGACAAGTAAATACATATAAGGCATAAAAATCCGCGTAACCGCCATTGCCGCCAAGTGTCCGGAGTCCGGATTATCAGCATCAAATTAATATAAATACGGAAAAAACGATATGCTATTCACGTCTTACAACAGTGTTTCTGATGGAAATCCGCACGTCACACTTACAATTTTTCTTGACTTTATTTTGACAAAATATTTTCACAAAAGAAATGTAAATGAATGTTAAATCAGGCGTATCCGAGGCAATTTCGCGGCATACCGACTTATGATATACCCCATAACGTAGTCCGAAAAACGCCATCCGACGTTCTGATATTGCCCATTTCGTCTTGCGATTAAGCCCATTTCGGGGGCTGAAAAGCACCATATCGCACTCTAATATGGCCCATTTCGCATGCCGAAATAGTGCATATTGTAAAACAATAAAATGCTTTTTAAATATAAATCATTGATATACAACATATTATGAAAACTTCTCATAACTCGCGTATTTGCGCCCGAAGGAAAGTCTGCTCGCAAATACGCGCTTATTTTTCGGGGTATAGTCGGAAACCAAGGCCGCAAAACCGAAATCCGCTTTCAATTTGAAAGTTGTCCGAATCGTAATATATCATCAGAAGACAACGACGCCTATCCGTCACCGCAACCGCCGTATTCCACCTGCTTCCAACCCCCGTTTAATTCCCGCAGGCCCCTATCCTGCCCCGAGCCACAACCGTTCAAAAAACCCGTTCCGGCAGGAAAGCATAAAAAAACAGCAAGGAGCAGGCCGATAGCCCTGCTCCTTGCTGCTCACAAAAATCCCGTGCCTGACGGAATCTACGGCTTATTTGCCGTGATGCTCGTCTGATACAGTCAGCTTTTTGCGACCGTGAGCACGACGTGAAGCCAATACGCGGCGACCGTTCTTTGTCGACATTCTCTCACGGAAACCGTGCTTGTTCACTCTCCTTCTGTTGTGAGGCTGAAATGTTCTTTTCATTTTCTATCTAAAATTTTATTTGTTATTATTCACGCTTTGGGCTGCAAAATTACTCATTTCTTTTTAATTAGCAAAGAATAATGTGATTTTTAGCAGAAATATTTAGGTTTTTTTCCAAAATTACCGTAACTTTGCAGCGAATTTACGAAGAAGCAACGAATAATTCAATTTTAGACAAACACATATGATCAATTCACAGGACATTAAGAACGGAACATGTATCCGTATGGATGGCAAGCTGTTCTTCGTCATCGAATTTCTGCACGTGAAACCCGGAAAGGGCAATACTTTCATGCGCGTGAAACTGAAAAACGTTGTTGACGGACGCGTTTTGGAGCGCCGCTTCGACATCAGTGAAAAACTTGAAGACGTACGCGTAGAGCGCCGCCCGTATCAGTATCTCTACAAAGAGGGCGAGGACTACATCTTCATGAATCAGGAGACTTACGATCAGATTCCTATCGCACACGACCTGATCACCGGTGTTGACTACATGAAGGAAGGCGACGTGGTTGAAGTTGTTTCCGACGCATCAAACGATACCGTACTCTTCGGCGAGATGCCTGTGAAGACAAACCTGCGCGTAACACACTCAGAGCCGGGCATCAAAGGCGATACAGCTACAAACGCTACAAAGCCTGCTACTCTCGAGACCGGTGTCGAGGTTCGCGTACCGCTGTTCATCAACGAGGGCGATCTCATACAGGTTGACACCCGCGACGGCAGCTATCTGCAGCGCGTGAAGGAATAACACGTAGCGGAACACAATAACAGGAAAAGGTAAAAACCGGACACGCAACGCTGCATGCCGCTTTTTACCTTTTCTCGTTTTGATTATATTGCATTGCCTTTTAACCGTCTTCATACACCAACCTGAAAACAACTGAAGATTATGAAATACAGCTTCATCATTCCCGTTTACAACCGTCCGGACGAAGTGGACGAACTTTTGCAGAGCATGACACACCAGACGCTCACCGACTTTGAGGTGATCGTGGTGGAGGACGGCTCGGCGCGCGACTGCAAGGAAGTGTGCGCAAGATATGCCGGAAAGCTCGACCTGCACTATTACATGAAGGAGAACTCCGGACCGGGACAGAGCCGCAACTACGGAGCGGAGCGCGCACGGGGCGAGTATCTCATAATTCTCGACAGCGATGTGGTGCTGCCCGAGGGCTACCTGCAGAGCGTTGACGACGAGCTGCGCACTCTTCCGGCCGATGCGTTCGGCGGACCCGACTGCGCGCATCCGTCGTTCACACCTACGCAGAAGGCCATCTCCTACTCCATGACGTCATTCTTCACCACCGGAGGCATACGCGGCGGCAAGAAGAAGATGGACAAGTTCTATCCCCGCTCGTTCAACATGGGCATACGCCGCGACGTATATAAGGAGCTGGGCGGGTTCTCGCGCATGCGCTTCGGCGAGGACATCGACTTCAGCATACGCATATTTAAGGCGGGCCACGCGTGCCGTTTGTTTCCCGGAGCGTGGGTGTGGCACAAGCGCCGCACCGACTTCCGCAAGTTCTTCCGGCAGGTATACAACAGCGGAATAGCACGTATAAACCTATACAAGAAATATCCCGAATCGCTGAAAATAGTGCATCTCATGCCCGCCGCGTTCACTGCCGGCACGGCTCTGCTCGTTATCCTCGCAGCCGTCATGTGCCAACCGCTGTGGCTGGCGCCCATAGTGCTCTACGCGCTCATGATACTTGCCGACTCGTCCATGCACAACCGCAGCCTGCGCATAGGCCTGCTGAGCGTAGCGGCGGCGTTCGTGCAGCTGACGGGCTACGGCCTCGGATTCTTCAATGCGTGGTGGAAACGCTGCGTGCGCGGAGGAAGCGAGTTCAGCGCATTCGACAAGACATTCTATAAATGACCGACAAACTGAACATCAACCAGTGGGCCGAGGACGACCGTCCGCGCGAGAAGTTCATGCGCAACGGTGCCAAGAGCCTGTCGAACGCCGAGCTGCTGGCCATACTCATAGGCTCGGGCTCGACCGACGAGAGCGCCGTGGAACTGATGAAACGCATACTCGGCGACTGCAACAACAACCTGAACACCTTAGGCAAGAAGACCATCCACGAACTGACACAATACAAAGGCATGGGTCCGGCAAAGGCCGTCACCGTGCTCGCGGCGTGCGAACTGGGCAAGCGCAGGCAGGCTGAAGGGGCCGAACCGCGCCCGCGTCTCGACTCGGCAGACGCCATCTACTCGCACATGCACACCAAGATGCAGGACCTGGACGTGGAAGAGGCGTGGGTGCTGCTTATGAACCAGAACTTCAGACTGATAAAGGAGGAGTGCATATCGCACGGAGGCATAAGTGAGACTGCCGTGGACATACGCATAATAATACGCGAGGCGATACTCCACAACGCCACCGTCATAGCCCTGTGCCACAACCATCCGAGCAACAACGCCACGCCCAGCGCCGACGACGACCGACTGACGCAAAGACTGAAGAAGGCGTGCGAGACCATGAGAATACACATGGCCGACCACATCATCGTCACCGACGGCCAGTATTACAGCTACTGCGAGCACGGCAGACTGTGATTGCAAAAACCTGATTTTTTATTGTGTCGCTATCATTTTTTCATTATCTTTGCATAAGATAAGCTGCACTCGGAAAACTGAAAGCAAGCTATCTTTCCGCTCGTTGGCAATATCTTTGCATAAGATATGCTGCACTCGGGAAATTGAAAGCAGACTTTCTTTCCGCTCGTTGGCAATATCTTTGCCTTAAATAAAAACATCACACATGACACAGGAAGAAAAGACAAATATAGAGGAACGCATCGTAGACATTCTGAAGACTGTTTACGATCCGGAGATTCCGGTAAACATATACGACCTCGGACTGATATACAACATCGACGTGAAACCGACTTACGACGTTGTGATAGACATGACATTCACCGCGCCCACATGTCCTGCCGCCGACTTCATCATTGAAGACGTAAGGCAGAAGGTGGAGACGCTGGACAAAGTGAAGTCGGCAACGGTCAATCTTGTATTCGAACCCGAGTGGGACAAGAGCATGATGACCGAAGAAGCGAGAGTAGAGCTGGGCTTCGAATAATCATCCGACATGCCTGCCACGCACAGACGGCAGGCATGACCATCCGGCGCACACCACCAGTGTGCGCGCTGCATCAACACAACAGAAATAACCTTACGCCACCATTCACTATGGACAAGAAAAACGTTTACTTCCTTTCCGACGCTCATCTCGGTTCGCTGGCCATAGACCACGGACGGACTCAGGAGCGCAGGCTCGTAAGATTTCTCGACAGCATAAAGAACAAGGCTGCCGCTGTTTATCTGCTCGGCGACATGTTCGACTTCTGGAACGAGTATAAATATGTCGTTCCGAAAGGCTACACACGTTTTCTCGGCAAGCTGTCGGAGCTTACGGACATGGGCGTGGAGGTGCATTACTTCACGGGCAACCACGACATATGGACCTACGGTTATCTGGAAAAGGAATGTGGGGTGACGGTTCATACGAAGCCCGTAACGACGGAGATATACGACAAGGTGTTCTTCTTGGCTCACGGCGACGGGCTCGGCGACCCCGACAAGAAGTTCAAGATGCTGCGCAGGATATTCCATAACCGCACGTGCCAATGGCTGTTCAACACCATACATCCGCGCTGGAGCATGGCGCTCGGCCTGAACTGGGCAAAGCACAGCCGGCTGAAACGCGCCGACGGCAAGGAACCGCCATACATGGGTGAGGACAAGGAGTATCTCGTGTTGTTCGCAAAGGAATACATGAAAAGCCATCCGCAGATAGACTATTTCATCTTCGGACACCGACACATAGAGCTCGACCTCATTCTCTCGCGCAAGTCACGGCTGATGATAATAGGCGACTGGATAACGCAGTTCACCTACGCCGTGTTCGACGGCGAGCACATGTTCCTCGAGGAATACGTCGAAGGCGAAAGCAGACCATAAACAAACCAAATAACATCTATTATGATTTCATTAAAGACAATCGTACTTGCAGCGGCATGCTCACTGCTGACATGCAACGTCGCCGTGGCACAAAACCACAACGACTTTGCCAACTACAAGCGCTACGCTGAGGAGAACGCCAAGCTCGGAAAGCCTGCCAAGGGCGAGAAAAGAGTGGTTTTCATGGGCAACTCCATCACTGAGGGATGGGTGAACACGCACCCCGACTTCTTCAAGAAACACGGTTACATAGGACGCGGAATAAGCGGACAGACATCGTATCAGTTCCTACTGCGCTTCCGTGAGGACGTGATCAACCTGGAGCCGAAGGTTCTCGTGCTGAACTACGGCACCAACGACATAGCCGAAAACACAGGCCCCTACAACGAAGACATAACCTTCGGCAACATCCTGTCGATGGTTGAGCTGGCACAGGCTCACAAGATTAAAGTGATACTCACATCCACCCTGCCGGCAAGAAACTTCGGATGGCGTCCATCTGTCACTGATGCCATGGAAAAAATACGCAGCCTCAACGCTCGCGTGAAGGCTTATGCCGAGGAGAACGGCATACAGTATGTGGATTACTTCACTGCCCTGCTGGCACCTGACAAGGGCGGCATGGACACGAAATATACGCCGGAGACAGTGCATCCCAACGCCGCCGGATATGACGTGATGGAAGCATTGATTGTCCCGGCAATAGAGAAAGCGCTGTAACAACAGGCTGAACGATATAAAGAAAGGCATGTCATCCATAACGGAGACATGCCTTTTATGCTTTTATTATATTCATTACGTGTGTCCTTTCAGTATCTATCCCCTGGCCGAAATCTGATACTGACCGGACAACAATGTGTTTTTATCCGTAAGACGAAACGAGTTCGGCAGAATATTACGGTTGTCTTTATCAGCCGGTTTTATAAGAAGCACTCATTGACATTGGCTTTCACCTGTCGTGAAATGGGCTTTTCCGGGTTACGAAACAGGCCGTTTCATGGTCTGACATGGACCGTTTCAGAGCACGAAACAGACTCTATCATGGTTCAAGAAAGGCTCTTTCAGAACGCGATAAAGACCTTTCCGCAACATTATAAGTAGTCTGAAAAATGATAAACACTATCAATGCATAATAAGATATGCTCAAGCTTCTCAGGAAAGAAAAGCGAGAGGTTAAAATATAGAATAACAACACATATTAAAAGCTGAAATAATTTAAATCTATTGAAATTATAGAATTAGAACAAGAAAATCGCCCGTTTTTACCCAAAATTACATATAATGCGCTATATTAGCATACGAATTTTGTAATTAAAACAATGCGTATGATTCACTTTCTAAGAAAATACTCCCCAAATTACGCAAAAAACAATCTTGAAGGTTGGTCCATAATTTTAGTTGTTGCCGTAGGATTCGAAGCAACATCGTTTGCACATAACTGGCTTGAAATGATCGGGTTCTTCATTGCTGGAGTTTTATGTGCCCATATTATCGCCTGTATCGTGAAATTTTTTATATCTAAAAATCTTAAGTAACTATGAAAAAGATAAAAGCATTTTTAGCTTGTAGTGTACCCGTTTTCTCTATGGCTTTATCCGTACAGGAAGTTTATACATCTTCTACCCAGAGCGAGATTTTCGCAGGTATCAATTACTATGCACAGCACCATGATGGAGATGCTAATTGGAAAGCAAAAGCCGGTGTTGCAACAAGAGCGGACTGTGTTATTTCCTCCACATGTATGAAAGCAGCTCTTATTGGATCTGGAGCAAACACTTTAGGCATAATCATCTGTGGTGCTGCCATAGGATTATAACCATCAACAAATACCAATGAGATATTTAACACTAAAATTACATATATGTACGATAACAATAGTATATAACATGAGTTAGACGAATTCAAAACAAAACGAGCTGTGTGTATAGAGTTCTCGTAACATTAATACACGGCTTCTTCGAAAAGCAACAATATGCAGCAATTGCACCCAACAGGTTGACGATGAAATTATCAAAGCTCCTGTGTATTGAACCGAAGGTCATTGTTTGCGTAACAATAGAAAGTAATGTTCCACCGGTGCTATATTCTTAAGTTCGTCATTGACAGTTTCGATAATGACCCGCTTTCTAATAAGCAGTTTGTCAGAAAGTGACATCAATGTTCCTTTCACGTTGCCTTTCAACTTGGTTATAAGTTGTATGCCGTCCACGAACAGTCTCTCAAAAAAATTCCTGCCGATGTATCTCTTATCACCGACAATCTTTCCATAGATGAATTTCACAAAGACTTTGCATTCAAGAGGTTTATAGTCATCCACATCACTTGGAGTAATCATAAAATTCAGGAGTTCTCCGCGTTCGTTGCATATGAGATGCAGCTTGAATCCTAAGAATCAGCACCTGGAACATTTACCTCTCTGTGCTATTCCTTTGAACGTCTTATGGATAGGGATTCTCTGGTTTCTATAAATCCGCAAAGGAGTAGGAGTACTGTCAACAAAGCGAATGCCTGTACATTTTCCCACAAGAACATTCTTGATGAACAGAGCCAATGGGATAGCCAATTCTTTTTACAATTCAGCAAAACGGTCATTTCGCCGATATAACACTAACAAATGTAAAGAAAAGATATGCCGGGGATATCGACGGACGCGGAATTGCACTTACATCACTTCATAATTGCAGAAGCCGCTCCATACTGCTCTCCTACTTCATTACCGCGTTTCACTTTCTTGCCATATCCCAAAGTATATGTTACCGAGATATTGAGGCGTTGATGGAAGTTATTACCATTGACATACTGTGTTTCGGAGTATAAAGGTGTCGATAGGATATTGGTGGAGCACAGCCAGTCTTTGCGGAACAAGTTCATCGCACTCACACGGATATTCCAACCGGAACGGCTCCATCCGGCAAGCATCTGATAGAAATTACGGTCTTTGTATATCACTCCGCGGTTGCCCTGAACGGTTAGACTGCGTGTCTGATAAGATGCCTGGAAATAAAAGTTACCAAGATAATAGGTGGCAGAAGCATTGCAATAGAACGGGGAACGCTTGATGTCGAAAAGTCCGGACACGCGATATAATGAAACAGAGGGCGACGCTGCCAACTGCAGATTGCCGTTAAGCAACTTATAATTGAATGACATTCCTATCTGTGTACGGTTATAGTCGCAGTCTGTCTCAAAGGTTCTGAGCAGAGCCTTGCCGTCATTGTATGGATTAAAAACAGGCACATACAGATTAAACTCGCCGAAATACTGCACGAAAGCAGAGGCAGAAAATGCGTTTACGGGCATCCAGTTATACGACAGATTGAATGTTATCTGCCGTGACAATCCGAGGTTCGGATTTCCGGTATAATACATAAGCTCATTCTGCTGAAGCACATTAGGCGTCTTTTCGCTTGCTCCCGGATAGTTGGCTCCGAAATGGAAATAAGTGCGGAAAGAATGTTTCTTTGACGGAGAGAAGCCGGCTGACAAATTGATCAGCGGATAGAACTCCTCCACCGACAGGTCGTTAATCTTGTTCTTTTCCCACTGCAAAGCCACGTCTGCACTGACATTCCACATCTTATCAGAGAAATTATAACCCAAGGCAGCACCTGCGTACATATCGGAAAAATCATTGTCGTATGGCGATGTGCCTGAATAGCTCACATCGTTGGATGTGGAACCGTACCATGCACGGAAGAAAGCGTTCTGCCGGTCGGTAATCTTCTTGAACAGTGTGGCGCTTCCCCTTAACTGCAAGACGTCCTCCCTGGAACTGTTCAATATACCGGAAGCATCCTGTAAGGAGGTTTGGTAAATATAAGAATAGTTGGTATGACCATAGTTTATTCCCGGAGCGATGCTTAAACGGAAACTTTTCGGCAAAATGAAATAGTAGTTCCCTGACCATATCAGATAACGGCTTGTGTATGGTTCGCTTTTACTGTAAGAATAATTATTGCCGTCTTCTGTCGAGAAAGAAAGCGTACCTCTCGTGTAAGCCATCGGATTCTGCTCGAAATTAAAACCTAAAGTATTGGATATCTGAATTTTGTCAGAATCGTAGATTGCCCTGAATGTCACGGGATATTGGTTCGACTTGAAACGCGATTCATCGAGGAACTCGTTCCGTATGGTCTGATATTGCTGTCCGTCATCACCAGATAGTGTGTAAGAACCGGTTGTTGATGTACCGAGATGACTGATGTCATGGTTCGATGCACCGGCATATAAATCATACGTCATGTGCTTATAAACGAACTTGGAATAAACAGACGCCCTACTCGACAACTTTCCGATAAGGAAGTTTTCATTCACTGTGGCCTTAGTATAACCTCCGTATTCATATTTCTGAACAACGAAATTAACCACATGTTCGCTTCCCTGAAAACGCGGATCTACAGGAAAATCAAGATACTCCACCTTGCGTACATCAGCCGTCAACAGACCTTCCATCTCTTCTTCAGTGGCGGGAATGGAGTTTATATATATCGTAACCTTTTGTCCGCTTGGCGTTGTTACCTCACCGTTCATGAGGTCTACGTTTATCTGAGGAATGGCAAGCTGACGCAGAAGGTCGGTTGCGTTCTGCGCGGAATACTTTTGTTTAGACGTAGGTATGTATGTCGATGCAGACGCGTTGGTACGTTGCATCTGCGCATTCACTACTACTTCATCAATCTTTCTTACAGGAATGCTGTCTTCACTCTGACCTTTCATACTTACAGGAAATGCGAACACAGAGAATAATACCGGAATTACAGCAGACAAAAAAGATTTACGATTTCCCATTCTTTTATATATAAATACCGAGTGTCTATAAGACATTAGAACGATGTTATAATCGTATTGCAGGATATATAAATCATAACAACATTTTGTTTGAGACGTAAAGTTATAATATTTATCCGTATTTTACAAATTATCAATGTGAAAATGCAACATTATCAGACAGGGCGTATGTCATTAAGAAAGAATGTACTTACATTAAATAGATAAAAAATGAATCACTGACATAACAGGACTTCATTAATAAACAAAAGAAACCGGGCATTGAAAAAATAAGTTCCAATGGCCGGTCTCATGTTATATTCCGATTTATATCAAACAATCTTTTTTATGAAAAAGACGCGTGTGATAATAAATCAAGCCTTATCAACAAACAAAATTGCGTCGCACGGTTACTTCTTAAGCAGCGCCATGGTGTCCTTGGCAATCATGAGCTCCTCGTCGGTAGGTATTACACATACCGTAACCTTTGAATCCGGAGCAGAGATGATGGCCTCTTCGCCACGTGTATTGTTGGCTTCCGAATCAATCTTTATGCCAAGGAACTCGAGGCCTTTGCATGAGTTCTCACGGATATCGGTCTGGTTCTCGCCCACACCGGCGGTCCATACGATGATGTCAACGCCACCCATTGCGGCTGCGTATGCACCGATGTATTTCTTGATGCGGTATGCGTACATCTCCAGAGCAAGGCGTGCACGCTTGTTGCCTTCGGCTGCTGCGGCCTCAACCTCACGCATATCCGAAGATACGCCGCTTATGCCGAGGACGCCGCTTTCCTTGTTCAGGTATTCAGCCATCTCCTGAGGCTGCAGTCCGAGCTTCTCCATGATGTATGTTACAGCCGACGGATCGATGTCGCCACTGCGGCTTCCCATCATCACACCTGCGAGAGGAGTGAGTCCCATTGACGTATCCACGCACTTACCGAACTTGACGGCAGTTACGCTGGCACCGTTGCCTATGTGACAGGTGATGATGCGCTGTGTGTTGATGTCGCGTCCGAGGAAATCGCAAACGCGGTGAGATACATAGCGGTGGCTGGTTCCGTGGAATCCGTAACGGCGCACATGATACTTCTCATAAAGCTCATACGGCACTGCATAGAGGTAGGCGTAATCGGGCATTGTGCTGTGGAATGCGTTGTCGAACACACATACCTGCGGCACAGTAGGCATCAGTTTGTCCACTGCGCGTATGCCTTTGAGGTGGCCGGCGTTGTGTACCGGTGCCAGATCGCAGAGGCTTTCAATACCTTTCTCTACGCTTTCGTCCACGATGACACTCTTCTCGAAGAGGTCACCACCCTGCACGATGCGGTGGCCTACGGCGTCAATCTCATCGAGACTCTTTATCGCTCCTATCTCAGGATCGGTGAGCAGACAGAACACAAAGTTCACACCCTCCTTGTGGTCGGGCATGTCGTGCATTATCTTTTTCTTCTCGCCATTGGGGAGAGTAACCTTTACGAAAGCCTCATCGAGTCCGATGCGCTCCGCACCACCGGCAGCCATGACTGAGTGGTCGTCCATGTTGTAGAGTTTGTATTTGATGGACGAGCTGCCGCAATTAAGTACTAATATCTTCATTTTCGCTTTTATTGTCTTTTAAGAAATACGTTATGCCGTCACGGGAACAGACCTTCCGTCTCACAGCGGCGACCATGTTCCCGACACGGCAGGTTGGTTTTTATTTTGCAGCCTGTGCCTGGCAAGCCGTGATGGCAACCATGTAATAGATGTCATCGATAGAACATCCGCGGCTGAGGTCGTTCACCGGACGTGCGATGCCCTGCAGAACCGGACCTATTGCCACTGCGTTGCCAAGACGCTGTACAAGTTTGTAAGAAATGTTTCCTACTTCGAGGTTTGGCACGATGAGCACGTTGGCATGTCCTGCGATGGTGCTTCCCGGAGCTTTCTTCTCGCCTACACTCGGCACGAGAGCGGCATCGGCCTGCAACTCACCGTCGAGATGGAGTTCAGGATCGAGCTCGTGAGCCAGACGTGTGGCCTCAACCACCTTGTCAACAACCTCATGCTTTGCACTGCCCTTGGTAGAGAAGCTGAGCATTGCGACGCGGGGATCGGTTATACCGGCTATTGCCTTGGCTGTCTGAGCAGTACATACGGCAATCTGTGCGAGCTGTTCGGCTGTAGGAACCGGTGTTACGGCTACGTCGCCCATTACGAAGATGCCGTCCTCACCGTAGCGATGCTCGTGAGTGATGATAAGCATTGCGCCGCTGACACATGTCACGCCAGGTGCACACTTGATGATCTGAAGAGCCGGACGCAGTGTCTCGCCTGTGGTGCTGAGCGCTCCGCTCACCTGTCCGTCGGCTTCCTCGAGCTTTATAATCATACATCCCAGATAGAGAGGATTCTTCACCAGCTCGCGGGCCTGCTCTATTGTCATGCCCTTCTTCTTGCGCAGCTCGGCAAGTTTCTCGGCATACATTTCACTTTTCGGATTGTTCTCAGGATCCACGATTGTGGCTTTTGATATGTGAGAGAGTCCCCATTCACCAGCCAGGCGGTTGATTTCCTGCGGGTTACCAATGAGGATGATGTCAGCGATGTCGTCAGCCAGAACACGGTCGGCGGCTTTAAGAGTACGCTCCTCCGTAGCTTCGGGGAGCACGATGCGCTGTTTATTGCTTTTGGCCTGCGCAACGATTTTCTGTAATAAATCCATGATTATTTATATAATATGTATTTTGTAATTTCCAATTTGCAAAATTAAGAAAAATAATCCAAACAGAGAGACGTTTTAACGCTGTTTTTTTCGCGTTAACACGAAGTGTGACATATTACACGATTTAAGCGCTGAGAAGCGTCAGAAATACCGTCGAATTGCACTGAAAACCATGATATTACAACATGGTTTCATACGCATCTGATCTCTACTCCGACACTACTGTCCGACCATACACTTCAAACCACAAAACCACCCACAATGTTCTGATTCTCTACAACTGCGACTTCACGCCACAGCAACACAAATAAAGAATGGTCACAAATGCAATATCACAAAACAATTACGCACACAAAACTAAATAATTACCACACACATATTTTTTAGACAACATAAAAATCCCGGTCATACAAGACGCCATCGCAGACCAGGAAAGAGTCTGTCGCAAATCCGGAATATAATCGCAACATAGCGGGAACGTATTTAAAGAAAAACGTGAACGAATAAGGGAATCGCCCATCTATTATGTCCAAATTATCAAAAAATTACATTAATATGTCATTTTCTCTCATTTTCATAAACCCATATCAATGTATCTTTGTGATAAAACAAATAAAAACATTAATTAAAACCTATTCATCATGAAACCTAAATTGTTGTTTATTCTCTTTTGTCTTATTGCCAGCATAAACGATTCCGGGGAAAATATTATATATGTTGAAACCCGAATGTCGGACAACAACTCCTATTGTACACAATACAATGGTCATAAGCATTTCTTCATCTTCTTCATAATTTATCCTTGTTTTGATTGTTTATGATATAATTCTTAATATAACAATAAGCAAGGATGCCGGCGAAAAACACCAGCAAAGAAAGTAAGATGATTATAGTTATCGAATTACAAACATAAGTAATTCCTATCACTAAAATGCCAACTATTATCATCGTACATAACAAAAGAGGGTCTTTATGTAGAGGTTCATTTAAAGGTCCAAAGATTTTTTTACTCATATGAATTAATAATTCATGACGTTTTTATCTATGATTAACGTGAGTTCGACGAATTGTAAGTGTTTGTAAATTTGGTGATTAGCGAAAA
>ERZ779850.699-NODE-699-length-38993-cov-11.809210_pt1 | contig 38993 bp, 29 predicted proteins | sample MGYA00511249_ERZ779850 | MGnify/ENA primary metagenome ERZ779850 (study PRJEB29588, sample SAMEA2162475) | human gut metagenome | biome: human gut; feature: human-associated habitat; material: faeces | place: Denmark | collected 2008/2010 ...
TGTTGCTCAGGAACTTATAAATAAAGTTAAATCAAAGTGTTGCGGAATTAAGGTTGATATAACATTCTAAATGCGGATTAATTCTGATGATATTACGGTATGTTAGGATGTTAAGTTAATGCGACTTCTCAAACAGAAGGAGTGGTAATGCATTATTGCCTTGTGTTGTGCATCCAGCACTAATAGTGTGTGATTTTGAAAGAAAAGATGCAACACATCAATCAATCCCGTATCTATATGGAAAAAGATCATAGAACTTATATACACAATATTTCGTACTTTTAATTTACCGATATGAAGAAGTTTTTGTTCATTACATTTTTATGTAATATTCCGTTTTTGCTATTTGCGTCATATATACCAATTAAGCTGAGTGGATACAATTCCGATATTGTATTGACTTCCGGTGAAAGCAATAGTGAGACATCTGGCGGCGGGTGGAGCTTATTCTCTGACGAGAAGATATCAAGAGGCGGACTACCACAGCAGATTAGAGGATTGTTTTCTGACGTTCCATACATATTTAATGATTTCGATAAGGATTGTGCGTTTTGTTTGTCATCCGTCAAAGGCGATGCCTCGTCTGAGAAATTCGGATCTGTTCAGACTGTTTATTTTGAGAATTCCCAAAGGGCGAGCAGTCTGTGGATATTGGGTACGGCAACAACCGGCCAAGCAGAACTCTCATTGACTATTAATTATGCAGACGGAACATCGGACGATAAACAGACGTTGACGGTCAACAATTGGCATGCTGAAAGCTGTGAAGGCACCGCTTTCTGGCAATTGGGACGGATAGACGCAGCAGGTAATATTGATAACGATTATAAATATGCTTTATTTGAGAATGCTGTTCAAGTGTCTGATACAGAGAAAGCAATATCTTCTGTTACGATTGAACTTTTGAACAATGACGCGTCTGCATACATAATGGCAATCACGGCAAGTGACAGTCCTGTTCCGGAGAACGTGGCAGACAAAAAGTTGTTCTTCATATCCAATTCTCACTTAGATACACAATGGAACTGGACGGTAAAGGAAACAATAGGAGAGTATATAAAAAATACATTGGAGCAAAACTTCCAACGTTTTGATGATAACGACTCGCCAAACTTTCAATTCAATTTTGAAGGTGCGATAAAATATATGTGGGCAAAAGAATATTATCCGGAAAAATTCGAACAACTGAGGAATTATATTAAGGCCGGGAAGTGGCATATATCAGGTGGCGCTGTGGATGCAAACGATGTAAATATCGGATCAGGAGAATCTCTGATAAGGAATTTCCTTTATGGGCAGACTTTTTATCGCAATGAGTTTGGAGTAAGAGGAGGACGCGACATAATGTTACCTGATTGTTTCGGCTTTCCTTGGTCGCTTCCTACGGTCGCAGCACATTGCGGTATGAAATACTTTCATAGTCAGAAACTGTCATGGAACTCTGCTTACGCATACAATAAACTCCCGAGATTTGCGAGATGGATAGGAACCGACGGTTCTGAATTACTTTCGGTTTTAAAGTTAAATCCGTATGACGCGCATGAGGAATTCAGAAAAGACATGTCGTATGATACTCAAATGATTGATGAAGTTTCGGATAATACGGCAACTTATGGAATTCCTGCTACAGTGAAATATGTAGGTCCACGAAGTGATCGCGGCGGCGGATTAGATAAAGAAACGGCAGATTGGCTTTCAAAAAGCGTTGACAGCGACGGTCCTTTAAGTGTATCGCTCGGTTCGACAACTGAAATGCTGGATCAGATATTTCATATGGGATATGACAATATTCCTAAAATAGAGCATGGCCTTCCGATGAGAGCGCATGGAGTGGGAGGCTATACCTCACGGTGCATGTTAAAATATTGGCTGCGTAAAGGTGAGTTACTCGCAGATGCAACAGAGAAAGCTTCTGTCATGGCAAATTGGCTCGGGACATTGCCTTACCAGCAGAAGACTATCAATAACTCATGGATACGCTTGTTGTGGCATCAGTTTCATGATGACATACCGGGAACAAGTATCAATGAGGCATATAAATATTCGGTGAATGATCAGGTGCTTAATCAGCTCGATCTGTCCAGAACACTGAATAACGCGGTCGGTGGAGTAGCTGCAAACCTTAATACAAGTTGGTGTGAGAATATACCATTAGTTGTCTATAATCCCCTTTCACAAGACCGTACCGATATTGTTGAAGCAACAATAAATATTGAGGAGAATATAGAACATCTTAAGATTACAGACTCTGACGGCAGACAGGTACCGGTGCAGATTGTAGATAATAATAACGGAGAAATTAAGTTTATCTTTCTTGCTACAGTTCCGTCTCTGGGGTATTCCACATACAATGTGTCACCGACGCAGTCAGATGAGAGTTATGAAAATGAGCTTCATATATCAGAAAACGGGATGGAGAACGGACGTTACAGAATATCAATCGACAGCAATGGCGATGTCTGTTCCATTATAGATAAACAATTAGACAATAAGGAATTGTTGTCTGCGCCCATACGTTTGGCAATGTTATATGATGAATCGCTTTCATGGCCATCTTGGGAAATTCACGGCGATCAATTACAGCAGGCTCCCAGGGAATACGTTGACAATGAAGGCTTAAATATTGAGGTCGCTGAAAAAGGTCCATTACGCGTGAGTCTGAAAATAAGCCGTACTAAGAACGGTTCGACATTCTATCAATATATTCGTCTAACATCAGCAGGAAGTGAGAATAGGATTGACTTTGTTAATGAGGTTGACTGGCAAACACGTGAACGATTGTTGAAGGCAACGTTTCCCCTTACGGCATCAAATGCGTTTGCAACTTATGATTTAAGCATCGGAGCAGATGTGAATGCCAACAGCACTTCATATAGTACGGATACGAATAATACCGATGCTCATTGCGAATTTTTGGGACACCGGTGGGCTGACGTTACAAATGCGGACAATAGCTTTGGTGTGTCTATACTTAACGATTGCAAATATGGTTGGGATAAACAGAAAGATAATGAAATAAGACTTACACTGATACATACGCCAAAAGTCGGCGATGCTTATACCTATCAGGGACGGCAGGACCTCGGACTTAATAAGTTCACGTATTCGTTCTTTTCACATTCGGGCAAGTGGAATGCTGATACACAATGGGAGGCAGACAAACTTAATCAGCCAATGCTGGCATATCAGACAACGACTCACGACGGAGTACTCGGGTCGAAGTTTGCTTTTGTCAAGGTAAATAATAAAAACGTTGCGGTTAAAGCACTCAAGAAAGCAGAACAGTCAGAGAAAACAATCATAAGATTTTACGAGCTTACTAATCAGGGACAAGATGTAGAGGTTGAATTTGCATCAGACATTGTATCTGCAGAAGAGGTCAATGGAGTAGAGGAATATTTGGGCCCGGCAACATTTTCAAATAATAAGCTCACATTTCATATTGATAGATTCCATCCCAAAACATTTGCTGTTGAATTAGCAAATCCGTCTGTTTATTCTGGTACGGTCACAGAAGCCCCTTCATCTGTTTCCGTTGACATGGAATACAATGTCGATGTAATGAGTTCAAACAGCAACAAAACAGATGCAGATGTAAGACTCGCTTTTCCTGCCGAACTTATCAGTGACGATATTGTCGCTGACGGAATATCCTTCAAGATGGGAAGTCGTGATGATGCTCAGAATAATGCTGTGAAGTGTGAAGGACAATCTATCAGTTTGCCGTCAGTACCGAATGGAAATAAATTATATTTACTGGCATCCTCGCTCAATGCGGATGGCAATGAGGCAGAATTCGATGTTGAAGGGAAGAAACATATGATCAGAATAGAAAGTTACAGTGGAAGTGTTGGAATATGGAGCAACAGTAGTGACGTAAAGAAAGAATACAGACATGAGAATACGGCTTTCACGGCAACACACATTCACGACACATCAGAAAACAAAGACGGAATATATGAATATCTGTATATGTACAAGTATGTCATAAATATACCCGAAGGAAGTCGAACCATAACGTTGCCAAACAATCCGGATATACTCGTATATGCCATCACAATTTCGGACAATGTGAATGATGATACACATCCGGCCTCGCAGATTGTACAGGTATTGAACCATACGGATACACAAGACCCATATCAGGAAATAGAACATACGGACCCGATAGTCGTACCCTCTTCAATAAAGGCATCGTCATATACAAATAATTCCGAACGACCGGAAATGGCATCAGATGGAGATGAGTACACGAAGTGGTGTGACAACAGCTCTCAGGTCAAATGGATAGAATATAAGTTTGACCGTCCGCAGACTATAACCGGGTGGCGTGTGATGAATGCCGGGATTGAATCGGATGAATATATCGCATCGGAATATAATCTGCAACGTCATGTAAACAATGGTTGGGTAGATGTTGACTGTGTTTATGATAACACAACTAATACTACGGATATCGTTCTCGAGCATCCGTTTGTTACAAGTACTGTAAGGCTTATGGTTGTATCAGGTGAGCAGTCTGAGCATGGTGTGGCAAGAATATACGAATTCAGTGTTTACGGACATGAACCTACGGAAGCAGAAGAGCAGCTTACACAGATTATAAGCCGTCGTCCCGCATATGGTTTTGGAAAGCAGACAGCTAAAGTTTATGGATCAAGTGGACGGGTGAATGCCGCAGAAGATCCATATAACATTCTCGATTCAGACCGTAAAACCAAATGGTGCTATAACGGCAGCAGCAACAAACCGTATGTGATAGTTGAATTGTCTGATATTTACAGCGTAGATCGTTTCGACATTTATGATTCGAGAACAATGGAGGATTATGATAATTCTGATGAATATACAATATCTGTAAGTACAGACGGTCATACATTTACTACCGTGGCTGACGAGCACGGCGTAGCATCAGAATCATGTCATACGTCGATATTACAGGAGCCGGTGAATGCTAAATTTGTGAAATTGGAGATGTCTAAAGGTGGAGGCGGGGCCGTTAGAGTTTACGGATTTGACATTTGGGGCGTATTAAATCAAAAGACAGATTCGGATAATCCTAGGACTCCTGTGAGTCTTAACAAAACTATACTCGGTGCATATAATACGAAAAACTTTAAAGAAACAGCTCTCAACCTGACGGATGGAGTAACTGATAATACTGAACTTACATGGAATTTTAATAATTGCGGCGCTTCCAATCCTGTAAACTGGGTTGTTCTTGATCTTGAAAATCGATATGATATAAGAAGATTTATTATTTATGATTCGAAAACTTATGGTACGTCAAACAATATAACTGGTTATCGCATATATGTGTCTGACATTGCTCCTACAGATGAGGAAATGGCAGAGTTTCATAAAACCACAGGAGGAAGCAAATGGACTGAGGTAATAACATCCACGTCGGACGATAGAAATATAAAAACAATTGATTTGGATGATGCGGTTGCTGCGAGATACGTGAAACTGGAAATACCATATAGGTGTGTTACTGATTCTGCACAATTATATGAGTTTGAAGTTTACGGGGAACGTATTCCCACCGGTATGGATAAGATTGATGATAACTCAGGGATAAATGTATATCCGAATGTTGTCAATCGCGGTGATTATATAAATGTTATCGCTCCTTCTGGCTCAAACTATGTTATGTGCAATCTAAATGGCAGTCTTATAGATTACGGTAAAACCGACAAGAGGCAAGTATCAACAAGCACTATGCAGCGAGGAATATATCTTCTGACAGTTAAGTCTAGAAATAATAGTATATGTAAGAAGATAATTATAAAATAATTACCGGATTTTGTATACTTGTGTTTCATTTAAATAAGGACTGTAGACCAGATATGCGATCTACAGTCCTTATTATTTTGGGGTACGTGCTGTATTAATGTCTTTAGTTAATCGAAAATTCATTCACCTTTTTTCGAAATCCAAAGACCGTGTAGATTACAATATCCACGTGCATAAACATTCTTGCAGTCTGTATAGAAGATTGCTTCAGGTTTGTCTCCTGGATGTAAATGTACACGCTGAACCTTATTTTCTTCAACTAGTTCAATCCATTCAATATAATGGTTTTCTAACATTGGATGTTCTACACTTCCTACCTTAACCTTGTAACCTTTATCTACCGGCTCTATTACTGGTACATGTTTTTCTTTCGACGCATCAACAGAATTTTCTGTTAACAGATTCATAGGTTGCCCGCAACATGACAGTGTGCCTGCTGCCATATGCACGATTTCTACAATGTTACCACAAACAGCACAGCGGTAAACTTCATTTAGCTTTGTCATTTACAAAAAGATTTTAATTAATAAGTTTTCAGTAAGTTTATCATTCTCTTTACAAATAAAGTAAAAATATTTGATATATGTAATCTTTTTAATAAATATATTTTATAATGTAAATATTGATACTCAATCGCATTAAATGGTCATGTGCAATAATCTGAAAATCAAATAGACATATCATTATTAGTTATAATTGTGTATTCTCAACTAATTATCGCCATATGGGTTAATTATGTTAAAATTGACACAATAAATTAACTTTGTATTGTTAACAAATTAAGGATTAATATATCTTTGTGCATATGAAAAAAAGAACTATTTGGATAATTGCCATCATAATGGGCTTTTCTTTCTTGGCACTGCTGTATATGCAATTGAATTACATTCAAGAAATGGTAGACATGAAGAAAGAGCAGTTTGATGAGTCCGTCAACAGAGCCCTGTATCAGGCTTCAAGAAATCTGGAGCTTAATGAGACCCTTAGATATCTTGAAAAGGATGTAAATGAGACCGAACGTCGTGCATTTAAACGTGACTCTATAGGAACGCGTTCTCGTCGCCCAGATGGAACGATACAGCAATCACACCAATATTATGTAACTGGAAAAGACGGGACGATATATTCTTCTTTTGAGTTGAAGACAATTACCGTAAAACCATCCCAAATGCCTAAGGGCATGATATTGAACAGTGATAAAAGTACGCTGTCTGAGGCAACAAAATCATTACAGGAAATAGTAAAAAACCGATATATTTATCAGAAGGCACTACTGGATGAAGTGGTATATTCAATTCTGTATTCGGCATCGGACAAGCCTTTGAAAGAACGCATTAATTTCAAATTGCTTGATCAAGACCTGAAGGCCGAACTGATGAATAACGGAATAAATATTCCATATCATTTTACTGTTTCGACACAAGATGGTAGAGAGGTGTACAGATGTCCTGATTTTACGGATGAAGGAGACGAATACACATATTCACAGTTATTGTTCAGAAACGATCCTCAGGCAAAGATGGGAGTTGTGAAAATACATTTCCCTGATATGGACTCATATATCTTTTCTTCTGTAAGATTCATGATTCCGTCGATTGCATTCACAATGGTTCTGATCATAACCTTTATCTTTACGATAGTGATTGTGTTCCGTCAGAAGAGATATACAGAGATAAAGAACGACTTTATCAATAACATGACACATGAACTGAAAACTCCAATAGCCAGCATATCGCTTGCAGCACAGATGCTTAACGATGAGACGGTGACAAAGAGCCCGACTATGATGAAGCATCTTGGTGGTGTCATAAATGACGAATCGAAACGTTTAAGGTTTCTGGTAGAGAAAGTATTGCAGATGTCCATGTTTGATAGGAAGAAAGCTGTATTTAAGAAAAAGAAGCTCAACCTGAATGACATGGTAGAGAACATCACCCATTCATTTACGTTGCGTGTGGAGCACACCGGTGGAAAGATATACACAGATATCAAGGCAGAGCGTCCCACAATATACGTTGATGAAGTGCATTTCCAGAATGTGATAAATAATTTGTTGGACAATGCGGTAAAATACCGCAAACCGGATCAGCCAATAAACATATATATAAAGACATGGAATGATGATGAGCATTTGTATCTTTCAATAAAGGATACTGGATTAGGATTGAAGAAAGAGGATATTAAAAAGATATTTGATAAGTTCTATCGTGTCCACACCGGAAACGTTCACGATGTAAAGGGATTCGGATTAGGACTCGCATATGTCAAGAAGATTGTCATGTTACATAACGGAGACATATCTGTTGACAGTGAATTTGGAAAGGGAACAACATTTACAATTAAATTACCAATTATAAAAAGCTAAAGGATTATGGACGAGAAACTTAAAATTTTATTGTGCGAAGATGACGAAAACTTAGGTATGCTTCTTCGTGAGTACCTTCAGGCAAAGGGTTATATGGCTGAGTTATGTCCCGATGGCGAAGTTGGATATAAAGCATTCATGAAAACAAAATTTGATATCTGTGTTCTTGATGTTATGATGCCTAAAAAGGACGGCTTTACTCTGGCACAAGAGATACGTCAAGCAAATTCTGAAATTCCTATCATTTTCCTGACTGCAAAAACATTAAAGGAAGACATCCTGGAAGGATTTAAGATAGGTGCGGATGACTATATCACAAAACCATTCTCGATGGAAGAGCTTGTTTTCAGAATAGAGGCTATCCTAAGACGTGTACGTGGCAAGAAAAATAAAGAGAGTACGATTTATCATATTGGACAGTTCACGTTTGATACACAGAAACAGTTGCTTACAATTGGAGAAAAACAGACAAAATTGACAACTAAGGAGAACGAGTTGTTAGCTCTGTTATGCAGTCATGCAAATGAAATTCTTCAACGTGATTTTGCACTGAAAACTATATGGATAGATGATAACTATTTCAATGCACGTTCAATGGATGTATATATAACAAAATTACGCAAGCATTTGAAAGACGATGATCAGATTGAGATCATTAATATCCACGGAAAAGGCTATAAGTTGATAACACCTGAGGAATAATTAAATACATATACCAAATTGAATAGAATAAAGTTAGGGCTGACCAAATAAGGTTAGTCCTAATTTGTTATGTATTATTCTAAAATTAAACTTGACATTATATATGATTGCTTTGTAGGAATAAATGGGGGCAACAGAAAATCAGTGGGAATTTTTATAGATATGGAAAACAAATCCCCCATTAATTTTCTACTGCCCCCAAATAATCCCTACTTAATTTTGTAAAGTCGGATTATAAATATGAAAAGGGTGTGCAAAAATGCACACCCTTTTCATCATCTAATACGTATTGTAGTGCGGAAGATGAGGGATTCAAACCCCCGATACCAAGAAAATGGTATACCGGATTTCGAGTCCAGCGCATTCGGTCACTCTGCCAATCTTCCTTTTTGCGTATGCAAAGTTAATAATAATATTTAGAATGTGCAAAATAATCTATATGATTTATTATGATTGTTACAGGCAATTATAAGAATGTTGTTGCGCTTATGGATTTGGTATATATAAATAAAACCCTTGGTGAAATTTACCAAGGGTTTTTATCTCTAATATAAATCGATATTTCTTTCTATCCAAGATATTTCATCAATATCTTTGCATTACCACTATCACGCAGTTTGGCTATGCTCTTTTCTCTTATCTGACGTACACGTTCACGTGTAAGTCCTAATTGATCACCGATTTCTTCGAGACCTTTTTCATGACATCCAATGCCGAAACATTCACGTATAATCGTTATCTCTCTGTCCTTTAACACTTTATTGAGTACAGAGTTCAGTTCCAATGCCATAGACTCATGGTCAACCTGTCGGTCTGTTCGGCTGTCGTCACCACTTGCCATTACGTCCAGCATACAGTTGTCTTCTCCATCCTGGAATGGTGCATCAATACTTACATGATGACCGTCGGCCATAAGGCTTTGTCCTATTTTTTCTTCGTCTATGTTGGTTGCATCTGAGAGTTCTGATACAGATGGATGTCTTTGGTTTTCTTGCTCAAACTTATTAATTTCATGATTTATTTTATTGAGCGATCCAACCTGATTAAGCGGTAATCTTACGATTCTACTTTGTTCTGCAATAGCTTGTAGGATACTTTGGCGTATCCACCACACTGCATATGAAATAAATTTGAATCCTCTTGTCTCGTCAAATTTTTGAGCGGCTTTAATTAGTCCGATGTTTCCTTCATCAATAAGGTCCGTCAGTGTCAGTCCCTGATGCTGATATTGTTTGGCAACGGAAACGACAAATCGTAGATTTGCAGTGACAAGTTTGTCTTTTGCTCTTTCTCCTTCCGGGCCTCCTTTCTTAATCTTTTGTGCGAGCTCAATTTCTTCGTCGATAGAGATTAGAGGTGCGCGTCCGATTTCAACAAGGTATTTATCCAATGCCTCACTCGAACGATTTGTAATACTTTTCTGTATTTTTAATTGTCTCATCTTGAATACATTAATTCTAACTGCTTGATATTCAGTTTTTTTATCAAAAAAAAGGCTATCTAAACCTTGCAAAATTACAAAAAATAATTCAGATTAAGTAATAATTTATGTGATTTGAGTAGTTAAATAAGGTTAATACATGAATTTAAAACATGTCATAATATCCAATCACTCTGCTGTCAAATTCATGTTTGCAGTGTGATTGGATGTTTCTGGATTTATCTATTCTTCTCTGAGTTTTATTTCGCAGTTGTCCAATGATTCGATAATGGCAAGAGATTCCACGTGAATACCTTTATTTCTGAGGTATCTGCCACCATCTTGAAAGGCCTTTTCGATTATGAATCCCATTCCAACGAGCTCTGCGCCGGATTGCTCAATAAGTTCAATAATTCCCTTTGCGGCATTGCCATATGCAAGGAAATCATCTATGAAAAGTACTTTGTCGTTTGGGGTAAGGTAGTCGCGGCTTATGATGACATTATATTGTCTTTGTTTTGTAAATGAAGATACCGTTGTAGAAAGCATGTTTTCCATTGTGTTGGGTTTCTTCTTTTTGGCAAATACAACCGGAAGATTGAGCAAGAATCCCATCATAATGGCCGGCGCAATACCAGAAGCCTCAATTGTAAGTATTTTGTTTACATTGCTTGACGCAAAACGTCTGATAAACTCAACGGCGATATCTTTCATCAAGTTTGGATCCATCTGGTGGTTTATGAACTTGTCCACTTTTAATATACCTCCAGGATAGCATTTGCCGTCTTTTAGAATACGTTCTTTTAAGATTTTCATTATGATTAACTGTTATTTATCGTTATAGCACCAGGATAAAAAATTATTTATACATGATATTGGAAGCCTGAACCATCTGTATTTTGCAACGGGCTTTCCACCAAAGCTCAGTATGAATTCTCTGAACGGATTGTTTCGGAAAGGAAGGCCGGCATCGAGGAAATAAATATGGTCATAGCCATTATTATATGCATATTTTATTGCAGCCCAAACGGTTATGCAGCTTGGTGAAAGATGAATATAGGTCTTGCGCTTCGATGCAAGATACCACATATATGCATTATTTCCGGAATATATACATACACATCCTCCGATTATCTTATTCTTGTATATTGAAACAAAGGTCTTGCTGTTGCCGCTGGCATTCATGAGACTGAACATCTTTTTCTGAGGAATGGAGCGTCTTGTCTTGAATCTGAAATAATTGCGCAGCAGCTTATAGAATACCGTAAGTTCCTCTTCGTTTTTTATCTCTCTTGTATATACACCATGTTTTCTTGCCGTTTCTATTTTAGCCATGGTCTTATCGCTTATCCTTTTCTCAGGTGACAGGCTGTGTAGAGAGTTATGTATTTCTTGCCATGGTATTGGAAAATATCCGTTTTTACGGAAATGCCTGTATGCGAACATCTTGTTGCTCATGTCGCTGAACTCTATATATAGGCATAGCTTATGATTGAATTTTTGTGTTACGGCTTTAAGCATCATGCCGAAAATTCGTTCACGATCTGTCCCCGGGGCATATTCGCCTTCTCCGTAAACCCTTCCATGTGTGTACATATATGGAGGGAAAAGTTTTCCATGCCAGCATATCATAGCCAACAGATGTGCAAGGATATTTCCGTTTTTATCTTCAGCAATAGCCATAAGCGGAGTGTAACCGGATGTTTTTTCCGCTATAAGGAAAAAATCAATGCTGTGGAAAAAGTTGTTGCACACCATTTCCGGCAGTTCTTCGCTTTTTTGTATAAGCCGTATGCTTATTTTGTTCATATGGCAAAAATAGTAAATCTTTTCTAAAAAGCATAATTTTAGAATCTATTATTAGGCAATAATGATTAATTTTGCTTTTAAATAATAAAAGTGTATAAAATCCAAGTATGAAAATATCACTGATTGGTGCAGGTAATCTTGCGACCCATTTGGGGCAGGCTTTGGCAAATGCCGGCAACAGTATAGAACAGGTATATAGCCGTACGATGGAGTCTGCCACACGTCTTGCCACATTGTTGGGGTGTGATGCACAGAACGATATCAGTAAAATAAACTCCGACTCAGATCTTTATGTGTTGTCTGTCAGCGACGCTGCATTGCCCGGATTGGTTCAGCAAGTGTGTAAAGGCCGTGATAACGGCATATTCATACATACTGCCGGAAGCATACCTGTAGATATCTTCCGCGGACATGCAAAAAGGTATGGTGTTATTTATCCTATGCAGACATTTTCAAAGGATAGACAACTGGATTTCAGTAAGATACCGTGTTTTATTGAAGCTTCTGATGAAGATACGCTTAAGGTTCTCAAATCATTATGCCATCAGATAAGTAATAATGTTGTCGTGATGTCAAGTGAGGACCGAAAGTATCTGCATCTGGCAGCGGTATTTGCATCGAATTTTGTTAATCACTGTTATGATATTGCGGCACATATTCTGCAGAATCATGATATTCCTTTCGAGTATATGTATCCGCTGATTGAAGAAGTCGCGTCGAAAGTTCAAAGCATGTCGCCTTATGATGCGCAGACAGGGCCTGCCGTGCGCAATGACAGGAACGTGATAGACAAACAGCTTTCATTGCTTCGCGAAGAACCGGATTTCATGGATGTTTATGATATAATGTCAAAAGGTATATACAAAATCAGAAAGAAATAATGATAGATTACGATCTTAACAAAATAAAGATAATCATTTTCGACGTTGACGGCGTGCTTTCTGCCGAGACTGTTGTGCTGGCTAATGACGGTGAACCGTTGCGCACGGTGAATATAAAAGACGGCTATGCCATACAGTTGGCTTGCAAAGTAGGACTGAGAGTGGTTATAATGACCGGCGGACGTGCGACGGCTATAAGGCTAAGATACGAACGTCTTGGAGTGAAAGACATATTCATGGGGTGTGCCGTGAAGATAGAGGATTATGAGAAATTTAAGAGTGAGAATGGTTTTACAGACGATGAAGTGATATATGTAGGTGATGATATCCCCGATTATGAGGTCATGAACAGAGTAGGGTGCCCGTGTTGTCCTTCAGACGCTTGCCCAGACATAAAGTCGGTGAGCAAGTATATAAGTGACAGAGCCGGTGGTTACGGTTGTGCACGAGACATTATCGAGCAGGTGCTCCGTGCCCAAGGCAAATGGTTGGCCAACGATAAGGCTTTCGGCTGGTGATTTTATAATGACCTGTGAGATGATCAGAACAAATGACAGAAAGATAGGAAATAGAGACATGAAAAAATATAAAGTTATATTATCGAGTAATTCACCACGCCGCAAAGAGCTTTTTGCCGGTTTAGGAATAGATTTCGAGGTGAGGGTTATCAACGGAATAGCAGAGTCTTATCCAGACGGACTGACTCAAAAAGAGGTACCATTATATATTGCAAAAGAGAAAGCGGCAGCGTATGAAATTGCAGACGACGAACTTGTGATAACGGCTGATACAGTTGTTATTGTTGATAATGAGATTCTCGGCAAACCTGCCAGCGAGGACGAAGCGCGACAAATGTTGCGTAAGTTAAGCGGGCGAAGCCACGAAGTTACCACTGGCGTGTGTCTTACCACCTGCGGACAGCAACGCAGTTTCGCTGTTACTACGGAGGTGACATTCAAGCAACTTAGCGAGGAGGAAATTGACTATTATGTGGAGAACTATCATCCATTGGATAAGGCCGGTGCGTATGGCATACAGGAATGGATTGGCTATATAGGCGTTACATCGCTGCATGGCAGTTATTTTAATGTCATGGGGCTGCCTGTGCAACGCATTTATGATGAACTTAGAAATACGTTTGGATTTGAGCTGAAATAATCACAGGAGGGCGCTGTGCAATCTTCCGTTTATTTCTTATACCTCATATTGGTATTTTTAAAGAAAACTTGGATGACGACATATTTTCTTGACTTTATTTTATCAATACAAAATTTCATAAGAGGAATGGAGGAATGTTGGATTTATTGCCGCAAAGTCCACTACAGGCCGTATTGCTAAGTTATATATCTAGGTATGTGATCCGGAATAACTTATCTGACATATTTACTTCGCGAGTTCAGTATAATGAAACACATATAAAATTTTATTGGTGTCCGTCAAAACTTTTATTACGAAGAAAAATGGGCTGATAGTTCTCATGAAATACGGTCTTTTTATCTTTGATATTGCGAATACAAAAATAATAACCATGAGTAAATGGTAGTTATTTTACCGGATATACAGAGTCTATAGTCAAATTCTGAAGTTGCTTGTATGGATAAAATTCTTTTTTCTAATTATTATGAAAAAGCTATATTATTTAATTCAGATTGTTACACATATGGTTTTAACTTATTCATAACAATATGGCATTATTTTCGTTTGTTTTCGCTATATTTGTACATGATTTTTATAATGTCGTTTAATTTATAATTCAGTACATAACTTTATTCTGTTACATAAAATTATGCAGATGATAATAACAATAATAATTCTTGTGGTATCTGCCATATTGTTTGCCATAGGCAAAGTACGTTCTGATCTTGTGGCATTAGGCGGTCTTGTTTTATTATTGATTTTCGGTATTCTTACTCCGGAAGAAGCATTGGCAGGTTTCTCAAATCCTGTTGTTATAATGATGGTAGGATTGTTTGTCGTTGGTGGAGCAGTGTTGCAGACAGGTCTTGCCCAAAAACTCGGCAGTAGTATTGTCCGTTTCGCCGGCACGAATAAGACGCGCCTGTTTGTTACGGTTATGGTTGTAACGTCTGTGATAGGTGCATTTGTCAGCAACACCGGTACTGTCGCTCTCATGATGCCTGTCGTTGTGAGTCTTGCGACAAGAGCGAAGATAAAAGTCAGCCGTTTACTTATGCCGGTGGCATTTGCAAGTAGTATCGGTGGTATGCTTACGCTTATCGGTACACCGCCCAACTTGGTCATTCAGGGTGTACTGACAAATGCCGGTTATGCTCCGTTGTCATTCTTTTCTTTTTCACCAGTAGGAATTGTATGCATAATAGCAGGAATAATTATATTGTTGCCTTTAAGTAAGATATTCTTGTCAAGGAGCAAAGATAAGTATGGACGCAACAAAAAGAAAGGTAAAACGTTGGAGGAGCTTGTAAAAGAGTATCACCTGTCAGACAATATTTCGGTGTTCAGAATAACACCGGATTCAGCATTGAACGGTAAAACAATTTCCGAACTCGACATACACAACAATTACGGACTTACGGTGTTTGAGGTTAGAAGCGAGAACAGCTATCATAACGGACTATTGAAAAATGTGGTGCAGAAGTCCGCCGGACCGGGAACAGTATTGGCGGAAAATGATATAATTTATATAATAGGAGGTAAGGAACAATGCCTGTGCTTTGCCGAAGAATATAAATTAGAGGAATATCGCGGTCAGGAAAATTCAGAAACACTGGCATTCTATGACATCGGTATTGCTGAGATTGTTCTTATGCCTAACTCGAAACTGGTAAATGTTTTGCTGAAAAACTCGGGATTCAGAGATAAATACAGAATTAATGTTGTAGGGATACGTCGCAATGGTGAGTACATTATGGATAATTTGCCGGAAATAAGACTGCACTCCGGCGATGTACTGTTAATACAAGGAACATGGAGCAATATATCTAAACTGAATAACGAAGAAGACAACTGGGTGTTGCTTGGCCAACCTCTTGAGGAAGCGGAAAAGGTGACACTTGATTATAAAGCCCCTCTCGCAGCAATTATAATGCTGTTGATGATCATGCTTATGGTATTTGACTTTATTCCCGTTGCCCCTGTTACAGCTGTCATGATAGCCGGCTTGTTGATGGTAATTTGCGGATGTTTTAGAAATGTTGAAGCTGCATATAAAACAATAAATTGGGAAAGTGTTGTACTGATTGCGGCAATGATGCCTTTGTCTGTGGCATTGGAGAAGACAGGAGCTTCGTCATGGCTTTCACACTCACTTGTAAACGCCTTGGGTGAATCTGGCCCGATGATGCTTCTTGCCGGCATATATTTCACTACATCCATTATGACATTATTCATAAGTAATACGGCAACAGCCGTACTTATGGCTCCGATCGCGCTTTCGTCAGCGACTGAGATGGGACTGAGTCCTTATCCGTTTTTATTGGGAGTGACACTTGGGGCAAGTATGTGTTTTGCGTCTCCGTTTTCTACACCGCCTAACGCTTTGGTCATGCAGGCAGGAGGATACAAATTCATAGATTATGTCAAGGTTGGCCTGCCATTACAGATTCTCATAGGAATCATTATGGTATTTGTATTGCCACTGATATTCCCTTTCTGAAAATAGGTGATTGAAAGGCTCATTTTTGCTTTTGCATTATGAGCCCGTCACCGCAATCAATGGTCTGATTCATAAAATTAAGTCGATAAATGAATACTGAATTATCGGCAAATTTGCATATAAATTTTCCTTTCTTGTATGTGAATACGCCTTTTGATATGTGGCCGTTTTCTCTTTCTATGATTTTGTTACCGTCGATGTCTATTATTATATCATAGAACTCTGCATGGAACATCCACCGTCCTTGAATCCACTCAGGTGCCTGACTACCATCATCGTCTATCGCCTGACTGGTATATTCCTGAGTGTATTGCATGTAGCTATTATCGTTGTATGAGTCAATTGGTAGTACATCTTCTTTATGGCAAGAAAATATTATGGTAATAATAATTACTGCAATCATGGTAAATGTGATGACGGCAGATATTATTAATAATAAGTTTTTGTTGTGCAAACATTTCTTTTGTATATCAGTTTTTAATCCCGTCGTCTGCCATTTCGTGTATATGGGTTGTATTTGTGCAGTGTGTAGCTCAGCATTTTTATTTTCATAATTTTCTTTTTGGCTGCTTTTTACATTTAAAAAGTCGTAGTTCTTATTATCATTTGCAGAACCATTGTCCTCTTTTTGTTTGTCCAGTGTATTAGCTTTTTCACAGGTAACTTCTCTTATATATACAAAAGGAGTTCCGCAGCGCGGACATACACAGGACGCTTCATTAATGAAATCTGCAATGTTTTCTTCAAAACGAAATCTACATTTAGGACATTTAATTTCCATACTTAATGTTAGTTCGACGAATTGTAAATGCGTGTAAACTTTGTGATTAGCAAAATTACCGTATCTTTATATTACTGAAAAAACAAAGAATTACGAATAATAAATCACTATGATCACCGTGGACAAAGTTATAGAATTATTTTGTATGGCAAATGATTTAGCTTCGCTGATTTTCAGTTTTGCAAGTTTTTTTTGATACAATTATGACAATAATATGCGTTTGAACCAACCCATCGGATAAATAGGGAGTAAATATGGCTCTTCCGAAATTTAGATTAGTTGTGCATAAAAAAGAAGAAAACCACTGGACATATAGTATATTTGAATAACCACGAACAAATATATCCTTATGAACAGCAGTTTTCTATATCATGCGTTGAGTCTCTATTCCCATAAATGTACAAGGGAGGAATACAAAGGTAATACAATTATCTTACATGTGGAAACAAAAGAGTGCCAAAAGACATGTCCGCTATGCAGTCATTCTCATCTGGTCAAGAACGGTTATCGGATCATGGAATTTGTCGGTTTTTCAATCGGCGGTAAGAAAACAATTATCCGTATGAAAGTACAGCGCTATAAGTGTATGAATGACCAATGTTCCTATGACCGGCAGGAACGGATACCTTTTGCTACAGGCAGTTGCAATTATTTTATGTGGGTAATGGTAAAGGTGCTGATTCTCTATATGGATTCAGGAAAGCAGCAGAGCTAGTTCTGCTCGATTGGGTAAACCAGGCCGGAGAAAGCAATGTACCACAACTGACGAGAATGGCTTTCACCGTTATGGCATATCAGACAGGAATACTTGCCTGATATTACTATCATATATAAACGGGGAAAGTATAAGGTATCAATAACAAAATTAAGATATTAAAGAGAACGGCATACAGATTCAGAGATAAACGATATTTTAAGCTAAGGCTGTTTGTACTTTATGATATATCATTTGAAATGTCGGATGAACTTTTTTATCGAAGCAAGGAGTACTAAAAATGGTTTCTTTTTCAGTGCTCTCGTGCAATACCGAACTCTTTTTTCAAAACGGATAATGAATAATACGTCTACCTTTTTGAGGCGCTTCAAAATTCATCATTCTGGTTTTCTATAAAAAGCTAACATTAAGTTGTAAAGATAAGTGCGGAAAGGCTGCACAGCTCTTACTTACGTTGATAGTCATTCTTTAAGAAGACAGTTAAGAACGAATCTTCAATCTTGTCCAAATATATCGTGGAATCAGTCGCCAGATGAATACGACAATTCGGTATTTCCAGTCAATTGTAGTCACAGAACGTTTTTGCTCTATGGCTTTTACTATCTGTTTGGCAACGATATTTACATCAAGCAGCATTGGATAATGACAATTCTCTCCAAGAAGCGGTGTTCGTACGAATCCAGGCCGAATGTCGATGATGCTTATATTTTTTATTTCTCTAATGGAACATAATTGTGTCAGACTTTCAAGATATGTATTTATGTATCTTTTGCTTGCCGAGTAGGCCGGTGCTGCTCCAAGTCCTTTGGTACCGGCAATACTGCTTATTACGGCAATAGATCCGTTTATTTCCGGATGACTGCAGAAGTAGTCGAAAACAAAATCAATCATTCTTGTGAACCCGACAACGTTTGTTGACACTGTGTTCAATTCCTTAACAGCATCTAAAGATGGGTTCTGAAATCCAATACCGGAACTATGAAAATACATATCCATGCCACCGGTATTCTCGATAAGTTGCATCAGAGATTCCGTGGCATCGTCCGATGTTATATCAATACGTTGTATCGCGACAATTCCGGGATTATTCTTTTGCATCGATGAAAGGATATCCATTCTACGTCCGGCAATACCTACAATCCATCCCTTGGAAAGTAGCAACATAGTAGTAGCATACCCAATGCCGGAGGTTGCTCCCATTATTATGGCACGTTTTGTTTTCATTATTATTGTATATGTGTTTGAATGTAGTGATGAAGGGTTATACTAAAGTCTGTGTATCTGCCGTCATTCATTTCTTTTTTCTGAAAAAGTCTTTTATGCCATTAAAGTCTTTTTTCATTATTATACCAATACCTTGTGTGTTCAGACTGTTTTTTGTGAAATAGCGATCATTTGTTTTGTTATAAACATTGATCGAGAGGTTTCCATTCGGGAAAAGTAAGTATCGCAGATCGAAATCACCTATGAAACTCGTCGTCGCGTTGGCATTGTCTCTATAGCCAAACTGACCATTTATAAGCAGTCGGTTATTCAGCAACTTTCCTGACAAGATACCTTCATACTCAGCATCATTAAATCCTTCGGTTCCTGTAGAGATATTTGCTCCAAAATTCCAGTTGTTGTTATTAATTATGTTACCGAGGAGATTGTTCAGTTGTTGACTTATAGTTCCACTGAGTATACTTTGCATGGCAAGTGAAGCCTGGCTGTAAGTTCCTGTCGTTGAGTTATTATTATTGTTCTGGGTATAGAAACGTCCTACGGTAAGCAGATATAATACCTGTTGATTCATTTCTTCTTCAGCATTTATGACACTTGCAACCATCTGTTTGGCATCACTGCTGAGAGTCGGCATGTCTAAATCAAAGGAAACCTTTGGAGAATTAGGGGTCCCTGTGACATTCATCAGACAATTTACTCTTACGTTATTGTTTGAGAAAGAATTACCTATGTTCAGATCAGACAGACTTACACCATTGAGTACATAAATAGCCTTCAAATCCAGTGATGCATTATATGGATCACCGACAAATTTTATGGTGCCCCCTCTCTGGAATGTAAATTCTTTTTTAATTATATCTCTGATTGTAAGTTTATATACGCCATGGTCAACGATATAGTTACCAAACAGATCGAATGCTCCTTTATTATAATATGAGGCACGGAGTGTTCCGTTACCATTGAGAGATACATAATCACCTGATTGTCTGTCCATCAGCACTTTTATCGTCAATGCCGGATTGCAGTCCACAAGAAAATTAAGTCGTATATCTGATGTCGTCTGTAAATTATTATCAGCAAAATCTCCATCGTTTATACTGTCTGGGTGAGTTTCGGAAACATCCTTTTCTTTTGAAAGTGATTTCCATTGTATGAATTCATTTGTGGAAATATCATTCTGACTGCTGACATCATAAACGATAACGCTGTTTTCTTCAGGACTGACGTTAATATCCATCGTGACCTCTCCACTTCGACCTTTTATCTGACAGTCTCCGGTAGCATACACAGTACCATAAAAAGAAGATCCGTCATTATTGTCGGTAGTATTGAATGTCAGCAGGTTGTTGCATGCTATGAATAAATCGTAGCTTAAGTTTGTTAAATGCTCATGATGTATTTCTCCTTTTACAATACCATGATTACCCTTATTATCAAAAATACTGTCGTTCTTGAATTCTATTTTGTCAGGAATAAATCTGATTGTGTCATTACGAAGAGTATAAACAGAGTTCAGACTGCTTATTCCAAGCGTTCCGTTTGCTACGAGTTGACCTGTCAGATTAATATTATTCAATGGCCCGGATAATCTTACTGCACCATTAGCATGGGCGTTGACGTCGCGCATGAAACTGCTGCAAAAGCTTTCCATGAATTTGATTCTTGTATTATGGGCATTGATGTTAAGGTCTATATAGTTCCGCATAGGGGAGACATATCCTGTAATCAATGTCTTGCGGTCTACACTATCTGTAGCCAATGCGTGAATATCTATTTGTTTCTCGGTATTATTGTATTCTGCATGTGCGTTCAGTGTACCCATTCTTCCGTTCTCAAATTTAAAATCTTTTATAGTGAGGTCAGTATATATATTGGGTTCATTACTGGATATACCTTTAATATATGCAGCACCGGATGCAAAGCCGTCAAATTCTACCGAATGGAAATTTACCATATCAAGAATATAGTTTATGTTTATATCCTTGAGATTTACTTGAATGGAATCTGAGGCATTTTTTGTAGCCTTACCGGTTACAGATATATTTTGTCCATCGTGTCCTAGTGAGAAATCGTTTATTGCCACATAGTTTTTATTGTAGATTATATTGGATGGCTTGATATGCCAGACTGTATCCTCTATGCTTATATTAGACTCTTTTATGTTTATGTCTGCAGTGGCGTTCCCTTCTGCATTCTTATAGAAAATTGTATTTGCTTTTATTTTCCCTTTTAATGAATTATTCTCATTTTCATTTATGCTTATTTCCGTACCGAGTTCATTGTCAGCGGCTACAGCATTTAATGCACAAGAGAAAATCTTTCCGTCATTATATAATTTTTTTATTTGGGCAGATGTTTTTAGAATGCCGTCAATTGTGTTTACATGAATTAAAGCATCTTTATATCTTGTTGTATCATATATAAACGAAGGTATCTGACAGTCGATGTACAGATCATTGTTTTTATCACAAATCCAGGCATTCAATTTCATGGGCTCGTGTAATTCTATAGGGAATCCTAACAATACATTTATCCATTTTGAATCATATATTGTGGCATTAAGCTCAAAATCATTATTCCGTTTCACATTCATATTGGCATTCCATGGTATAGTCGGAAGCTTACTCTGTATCAGTCCGATAACACTTTGCGGAATGGTTTTGTAATTAATATTTCCAAACATGGCAATATCGCAGAAGTCGCTGCTGACAGTAACGTGCTTCTTCGTACCGACGTGTTTTGCATTTATATATAAAGAATCGATCTTGTATATTGTTTGCGGAGATATCATTGAGAAGTCAGATATACGCAAATGTCCTGTCGCATCAGAAACGGTGCGTCCTTCAATATCTGCCGATAGCGTCATATTGAATATTGCGTTTGGCCATTTATTGGATAGGTGAAGAGCTGATGGCGAAAGATGTTTTATGTTTGCTACCAAGTCATGAATTTTGATACCATTGTGGAAAATAGCATTTCCTGTTAATTTTATTTGGGCATTTGGATCGTTAAGCTCTACGTTACCTCCAATTTTCCCGTTATCATATATACCATCAATCATGAGTGATTGATATGTGTATTGGTTATAATCAATGGAGGAAATATCTCCTTTGAACTCTATTTTCGATGGATTTAATGCTTTGAAATCAGTTTTTGCATTGATTACACCAAATCTGGAGTCATCGGTAAGTTTTCCTATATTGATTTCATTTGCGGTGATATGTCCATTGGTCGCATCTTTTTTGTGCATGATATCTATGGCTATTGTACCAAGTTCAGTTTGTACCGAACCTGCTAAATACAGCCTCTTATCAATAGATTTTGACTCTCCGGAGATTTCAATCTCACCTAATCTGAAGAGTATTTCCGGTATTTTTACATTAGGGAGTTTATCACAAATTGCCTTTATGTTATTACCATTTGTTTTAAAAACGAATCTATTGATATACCAGTTAAGAAATGAAGAGTATTTACGTATATGTATGTTTGTATTTATCGCAAAAAGATTGCTTATTTCTCGAACTGAGATATTATTTATGTATATGTCTTTTCCTAAACCATAAATATCTGCATTACATCTTATCTTATAGTTAATATTATTCAACTTAGGAAGACAGAAAGAAAGGTCAGATGGTGTTAAATAAGAATCCGATATACTCCCATTGAATTTCAGAGAAGGTATATACAGTTCCTGATCTTTGAATACGTATGACGCATCGATAGAATCAACATGCAATTTTGATGCAGGCAGCTCTATGTTAAAATCACTCACAGCCATATGTTTTTTATTGGCTATGAGCTTGAAAGTCAGCTTCTTTAGTTTTATGCCTGATTGTTCTTCAAATGATAATTTTTTAACTTTAATATTTATAGAATCATTGCTATACTTATCCAATATAATATGTGCACTTATATTCCTTACATCGATATTATTTGTCGAGAAGACAGTGGACTTCATTTTCTCTGACAAGCAACGGTATTTTATCTCTCCATGTCTAATGATCAGAGAGTTTATTTGTAAGTCAGTCTGAGCTTTTGTAGTATTGTTCTTATTAGAAAGTGAATCTACAAGAAATTGATAGTTCATTTTTGACTCGCTCGTCTCTTTATACAAATTTGCCTTCATTCCAAAAAGTTGGACCGACGAGACAGAAATCCGTTTCCTGATTAATGGAAGAATGTTGATTTTTATCGACGCCCTTGATGCTTTTAGCATTTTTTTATCTTTCTGGTCAAGAATACATATATCATCGACAATCAGGCGGTTGGCAAATCCTAAATCGATTCGTCCAATCGATACGGTTGTACCTAATTTCTTGGATAAAACATCAGATGTCCAAGAACCCATAAGTCCTTGGATTGAGGGAAGATGTAAAAGTATTATAAGAATGATGTACAGGCTGACAACAACCCACACTATTGTATTTATTATCCGTTTTAACACGTTGACCTTAATATATATTAATAAGAGATTTCAAAATTACATCATTTTTCTTTCAGTACAAAAATAAAAGGATGTTTTTTCTTTTCTTTATGACTTATTTTTGCTAATTTTGCATCGATAATATCAGAGTGAAAAAATAGGTTAAAAGGATGTTTTCACGGTTGTTTTTGAAATTATCTTACAATATATAATAAAAATATTATTATGAATGTAATTAAGTTACGAAAGGGCTTAGACATTAATTTAAAAGGAAAGGCTGCCCGGCAGAAAGTTTCTGTTAGCAGATGTTCCGAATATGGACTTGTTCCTGATTATTTTGTCGGAGTCACGCCTAAAGTGGTCGTTCATGAGGGCGATTATGTAAAAACAGGAGATGCTTTATTTGTTAATAAAAATTGTCCTGAAGTCCGCTTTGCTTCACCCGTGAGTGGTACGGTTTCTGCAATTATACGTGGAGAGCGTAGAAAAGTTCTGTGTGTGAAAGTAAAGGCCGATGATGAAGTGAAATATGCAGACTTTGGCCATAAGGATGTTTCCTCATTGAATGGGTCAGATGTTATAAATGCATTATTGGAGTCTGGACTTTTCGGCTATATTAATAAATTGCCGTATGCGGTATCGGCTGTTCCCAGTGCTACACCAAGAGCTATTTTTGTTAGTGCACTTAGAGATATGCCTCTTGCTGCTGACTTTGAATATGAGTTACAAGGAAATGAAACTGATTTTCAGACAGGATTGACTGCCTTGTCAAAAATTGCAAAGACATATCTTGGTATCGGAATAAATCAAACGGCGGATTCACTTGTAAAGGCAAAGGATGTAGAAATTAATGTCTTTGACGGACCTTGCCCCGCCGGCAATGTCGGTGTTCAGATAAATCATGTCTCGCCAATCAATAAAGGTGATGTTGTTTGGACTGTTGATCCTACCAGTGTTATCTTTTTTGGAAGATTGTTTAATAAAGGAATAGTAGATCTTACTCATACAATAGCAATCGCTGGTAGTGAGATAAAGGATCCTGCATACGCTGATGTGTTAGTAGGACAGAAGTTGTCTTCAATTTTAGAAGGACACTTAAATAAGACGGAACATATCAGACTGATAAATGGTAATCCTCTTGTCGGTAGAAAAAGCAGCTTGGATGACTTTATAGGAGCTCATGTCTCAGAAGTAACAGCCATACCAGAAGGAGATGATGTAAATGAGATGCTTGGATGGATGATGCCGCGTACTAATGAGTTCTCTGTAAGTCATAGCTATTTCTCTTGGCTTTTTGGTAAGAAAAAGGAATATGTGCTGGATGCCCGTATAAAAGGTGGACGACGCAATATGATTATGAGCGGAGAATACGATAAAGTTTTCCCGATGGATATTTATCCTGAATATCTTATAAAAGCCATAATATGTGGAGATATAGATAAGATGGAGGCTCTTGGTATTTATGAAGTGGCTCCTGAAGACTTTGCACTGGCTGAGTTTGTAGATTCATCAAAACTGGATTTACAGAATATAGTCAGACGGGGATTGGACATGTTGCGTAAGGAAATGGAGTAGTACAATAAAATATTCAGAAGATGAAAGCTTTAAGAAATTATCTAAATAAGATAAAACCTAATTTTGAGGAAGGTGGTAAGCTACATGCTTTTAGATCTGTTTTTGATGGTTTTGAAACATTCTTATATGTTCCAAATACGACATCTAAAAATGGAACTATGATTCATGATGCTATTGACAGCAAAAGAATCATGTCAATTGTTGTCTTAGCTTTAATGCCTGCATTATTGTTTGGTATGTATAATGTTGGTTATCAACATTTTAAGGCTGCGGGCGCAGAGGCATTTGCGTCAGCCACATTTTGGCAGATGTTTGTTTACGGATTTCTGGCAATACTACCTAAAATTCTGGTATCTTACATTGTTGGCTTAGGTATTGAGTTTGCCGTGGCACAATGGAAGAAAGAAGAAATACAGGAAGGCTATCTCGTTTCCGGCATTTTGATTCCTATGATTATCCCGGTTGATTGTCCATTATGGATTCTTGCAATAGCAGTCGCATTCTCAGTGATCTTTGTTAAAGAGGTATTTGGTGGAACCGGAATGAACATCTTTAACGTAGCGTTGGCCGCACGTGTGTTTATGTTCTTTGGCTATCCTACCAAAATGTCTGGAGATGCAGTCTGGGTATCAGGTGACTCTATATTAGGAATCGGTCAACAAATAGATGGTCTGACAGTGGCAACACCTCTCGGTGCAACAGCAACAACGGGAACAGTACCTGATTTCTCTATGGATATGATATATGGATTGATTCCCGGCTCTGTAGGTGAGACCAGTGTCATAGCAATTGCTCTTGGTGCAATATTATTAATTTGGACAGGCATAGCAAGTTGGAAGATTATGTCTTCTGTATTTGTAGGTGGAGCCATAATGGCTTTCGTATTCAATACGATAGGTCCGGACACTTCAATGGCCCAGATGCCTTGGTATGAGCATCTTGTACTTGGCGGATTCTGTTTCGGTGCTGTATTTATGGCTACAGACCCGGTTACTGCTGCAAGAACTGAAACTGGAAAATATATATATGGATTCCTGATAGGTGTGATGGCAATAATTATCAGGGTTCTTAATCCAGGATATCCAGAAGGTATGATGCTTGCTATCTTATTTATGAATATATTCGCTCCGTTGATTGATTATTTTGTAGTACAGCAAAATATTAAACATCGTGAGAGACGCACAATTTGTTCAAAATAATAAAATACGACAAAAATGAAGACGAATAGTAATAGTTATACCATCATATATGCTGCAGTAATGGTTATTATTGTTGCATTTATGCTTGCATTTGTAAGTTCTTCTTTGCGTGATAGACAAAATAAGAATGTTGAGCTTGATACCAAAAAGCAGATTCTTTCAGCTTTGAATGTGAGAAATGTAGAAGATGTAGAAAATGAATATAATAAGTATATCAAACAAGATATGCTTATGCAGCCTGATGGGAAATTGGTAGAGAATACAGGCGCTTTTTCTACTGCTTACGAAAAAGAAGTCAAGGAAAACAATCGCCTACATGTATTTGTTGCTGAGAAAGACGGAGATACCAAATACATCTTTCCTGTTTATGGTACCGGACTTTGGGGCGCGATATGGGGATATGTAGCATTAAATAGTGATAAAAATACTGTTTATGGTGTATATTTCTCACACGCCAGTGAGACTCCTGGTTTAGGTGCTGAAATTGCAACAGAGAACTTTCAAAATCTATTTGCCGGCAAGAAGACTTTAGAAAATGGGCAGATTGCACTTGGTGTAGTAAAGAACGGAAAAGTGGAAAATCCAGAATATCAGGTTGACGGTATTTCTGGAGGAACGATTACTTCTGGAGGTGTAAATCAGATGTTGAAGAATTGTTTGGGTAATTATAAGAACTTTTTAACACAAAAATAAAAAGGAAATATGAAGCAGAAATTATTATCACAGAAGAATAAAGACGTTTTATTTACACCAATAGGAATAAACAATCCTGTTACTGTACAAGTCTTGGGAATCTGTTCTTCATTGGCTGTTACTGCGAAATTGGAACCAGCTATAGTAATGGGACTTTCTGTAACAATAATAACGATGTTCTCAAATGTCGTCATTTCATTATTGCGTAAGACAATTCCTAACAGAATACGTATCATAGTTCAGCTTGTTATAGTTGCGGCATTGGTGACTGTTGTCAGCGAAATACTGAAAGCCTTCGCATATGATGTGAGTGTCCAGCTTTCCGTTTATGTCGGCCTTATAATAACCAACTGTATTCTGATGGGACGCCTTGAGGCATTTGCTATGCAGAATGGTCCTTGGGAGTCTTGTCTTGATGGAATTGGTAATGGACTTGGATATGCGAAGATATTGATAATCGTAGCATTCTTCAGGGAGCTGTTCGGCTCTGGAACATTGTTTGGCTTTAACATATTAAACTATCCATTCCTTAAGGAAATCGGTTATGTTAATAATGGTCTGATGCTTATGCCTCCAATGGCTCTTATAATCTGCGCATGTATTATATGGTATCAGCGTGCACGCCACAAGGAATTGCAGGCTCAATAAAGACTGCGCTACGGTTTAAATTAATGTTTGTTTAATATAAATTCATCCAATTATAATGGAACATTTATTAAGTTTATTCATCCGCTCGATATTTGTGGATAATATGATATTTGCATTCTTCTTAGGTATGTGTTCATACCTTGCTGTTTCAAAGAATGTAAAGACTGCATTGGGGTTGGGTATCGCTGTAGTTTTCGTTCTGGTGGTAACTCTTCCCGTGAACTATCTTTTGCAAACCAAGATTCTGGCTGCTAATGCAATTGTTGAAGGAGTTGACTTGAGTTTCCTTAGCTTTATACTTTTCATTGCAGTTATTGCCGCAATTGTTCAATTGGTGGAAATGGTAGTAGAACGTTTCAGTCCATCACTTTACGCTTCTTTAGGTATATTCCTTCCTTTGATTGCTGTGAACTGTGCCATTATGGGAGCATCTCTCTTCATGCAGCAAAGAATAACGCTGAGTGCGAGCGATCCTAAGATGATTGGAAATATAGGCGACGCTATTTCTTATGCCTTAGGTTCTGGCTTGGGATGGCTGCTGGCCATCGTTGGTCTTGCTGCTGTCCGTGAAAAGATGGCCTACTCAAACGTTCCCGCTCCTCTTAGAGGACTGGGCATAACATTTATTGTAGTCGGTCTCATGGCAATGGCCTTTATGTGTTTCTCTGGTTTGAATATTTAAATTGAAAGACAATGGATGTAAATTTGATATTAGCAAGTATTGGAGTATTCCTTATTGTTGTCCTCCTGCTTGTAATTATTTTGCTTGTTGCAAAGAATTTTTTGGTCACATCAGGTAAAGTCAAGATCACAATAAACGATGATAAGGTCGTTGAGGTGGATTCCGGATCGACATTGTTAAAGACACTTTCTGACAATGGTATATATTTGTCATCCGCATGTGGTGGTAAGGGATCTTGCGGTCAGTGTAAATGCCAGGTATTAGAAGGAGGCGGTGATATCCTGCCTTCAGAGGTTCCGCACTTCAGCAGAAAACAACAGAAAGACCATTGGCGCCTCGGATGCCAGGTGAAAGTCAAGAACGATATGAAAATAAAGGTCAATGAAAGCGTTCTTGGCGTGAAGGAATATGAGTGCACGGTTATCTCAAACAAGAATGTCGCTTCATTCATCAAGGAATTTAAGGTAAAACTCCCAGAAGGTGCACATATGGATTTCATACCGGGATCATACGCACAGATAAAGATACCTGCATTCTCAATGTCATACGATAAAGATATTGATAAATCTCTGATAGGTGATGAGTATCTGCCGTCATGGAAGAAATTTGGCATGTTCTCATTGAAATGTGTCAATCCAGAGCCGACTGTAAGAGCTTACTCAATGGCCAACTACCCCGCAGAAGGTGATGTGTTTATGCTGACCGTCAGAATTGCAACTCCTCCGTTTAAACCTGATCGCAGTGGATTCATGGATGTTAATCCGGGTATCGCCTCTTCTTACATATTCACATTGAAACCGGGTGACAAAGTGCTTATGAGTGGTCCTTATGGAGAATTCCATCCTAATTTCAATTCTAAGAAAGAAATGATTTGGGTCGGTGGTGGTGCCGGTATGGCACCGCTGAGAGCACAGATCATGCATATGACAAAGACTCTGAATACTCGTGATAGAGAGATGCATTATTTCTATGGTGCGCGTGCATTAAACGAAGTATTCTATCTGAACGACTTCCTGGAACTTGAGAAGGAATTTCCTAATTTCCATTTCCATCTTGCTTTGGACCGTCCCGATCCGGCAGCCGATGCCGCAGGTGTGAAGTATACACCGGGGTATGTTCCACAGATGATGTATGAGACTTATTTGAAGAATCATGAGGCTCCGGAAGATATAGAATATTATATGTGTGGTCCTGGTCCAATGAGTAACGCTGTTTTGAAGATGCTTGATGGACTAGGGGTAGATCCAGAATCGATAATGTATGATAACTTTGGTGGATAGTAAACTCCATAAACAATAGAAAAAGGCTTTTGGAAATTAAGAATACATAATTTTCAAAAGCCTTTTTTATATTTCCATTTATTAATTGTACGCATTATAACTAGACAATATAAATTCCATGTGGATTGTTTTTTATTTATGAATTACCATAGAACGAATGACTATTGCTGATAATTGAAGTGTCATGAGTTGTTACAACACGATCCTAACGTGATAATAAGATCACTTTGCCTCAACTGATAAGATAATGGTTGCAAGTGAGAAGTATTGTTCCGGTATCTATCCTTACGCTTAATATCTGTCTTTCTAAAGAAAACTCGGTTGACCGACTTACAATTTTTCTTTAATTTTTTTTGACAAAATAAATTTCAAAAAGAGATTTAACAGAATGTCAAATCTAATGTTATAAAGATCATTTTGTGCCGTACGCTTTTTTCATATACCCCGTAATATAGTCCCAGTTAATTCGTATGACTTTCTGATTATGCTCGTTTTAGCCTCTGGTTACGCCCATTTTAGGGTGTGGTTTGGTACTTTTTAAGCCCTATAATAGGCTTTATCGCATGCCAAAATGGTGCTTGTTGCATGATGAATAAGTTGCTCTTATACATAAGCCTTTGATATTCAGTGTATTTCATAAGCCTATTATATTCAACATACTTGCCGTATGAAGGAGAGTCAGCCCCAAAATACGCGCTTATTTTTTGGGGTAGAACGGAAAACTCAGATGAAAAAATCACAGAATACTGAAAATCTGTCAGTGCTCCATATTGTGTTTATTTCAAAAGAAGAAAACCATGTTAATTAGGGAACAAAAACCACAATTTCATATTAAAACCAAGGGCCATCTATTCTTGCTGCACATTATTATTCATGATGATACGATTCTCCTTTTATGATTGTACATGCACGGTATAGTTGTTCAACGAAAATCAATCTGACCATTTGGTGGGAGAATGTCATTTTGGATAACGATATTTTCTCATTGGCCCTTTTATATATGCTGTCGGAAAAGCCATAAGGTCCACCAATCACAAAGACAATATTTTGCGCTGTAAGTTGTTTATTTTCCAGCCATTTTGCAAATTCCATGCTGCGATATTCCTTTCCACGCTCATCCAAAAGTATCACCGTGTCTTGAGCAGTAAGCTCTTTTAGTATCAGCTCACCCTCAGCCTGTTTTTGTTGTTCCTGGCTGAGTTTCTTCGTGTTCTTAAGTCCTGGTATTACGTGTATTGAGAAATTATTATAATGTTTTATGCGGTTGGTGTAGTCATCAATTGCATCTATATATAAATCGCCGGTTGTTTTGCCGATCATTATCAGTTTAATCTTCATAGTCTGCTGCTCTTTTAGGGTTCATGGGGAACCATCCCTTTTTTACTCTTTTACGCTGTTCGAACAGTTCACCAATGCTCCATAATGACGAAGCGCCAAATACTCCAAGAATAGATGAGATTATTATATTCTCTATGAAGAGCGCTGATATGATGCTGACAATACCGATAAGAAGAAATATCCACCATGGTTTTGTACCATGATAATATTCTGTCTTTATCACTATGGGATGGAACAATCCGATAATCAAGAATGTACAAACGGCTATTATTATGCCGGCAAAATATAGATTCATTGTCTGTCTTTTTGTGTGTAATACTTTTTATGTTACAAAATTAGGGTAAAAATCGAATCGGATACATCTTTATTATTATAATAAATGTGAATATGCTTTTTATAAATTAATTGGATTACCGGATACGCTTTTGATTTCGTTTAAATTTATACTGTTTATATCGTATTCTTAATAAGCCAATATTATATTCCAATAGAACAGGTCTTGTATCATTAAAATGACAGCGTCATAGTCCGGAATGTATTGTGACGCATTGTCAGATGAACCATATTATAACAGTAGCACCACACCTAGGACGGGAGTCATTACAAATGGCAGACAATTTGTCGTTCCATTCATGCAGGTCACATTAAATCATCGAACTTTTAATTATATTTATTAGAATTTCCATCTTATCTGGACTTCGATGTCAGTCATAGACGATCCGTCTATTTCCTGGTATGACGATGATATTTTGTTTCTGTCAAAATATTTTGTCGAACCGAGCTTGCATGCAATCATTATTTTGTTTTGTATATCCGCCCTGACGTTTATAGAGTATCGTATGCCTTTCCCATAGTGAACGGGAAAAGAGAAACTGTATAATAATCCTTTTTCGTAACAGTATATTCGGCTGTCATAATCGTCTGTGTCAAAATATCCTATGGCAATGTCGGCATCTATTATTTTGTATTTACAGCCGAAGGTCTGTGATACCATCCAACCGAAACTGTTATTCTCAGTTTTACAATCAGACATATCTAATTGCATTTTCATACTCCAAATATTATCGTCATATCCTAAGGCAATCCGGCCCCGTTGTTCTATCTTGGGGATAAGTGATGTTTTGTCGCTGTTGTCTTTTTGTCTTAATCTAATCCTGTAACGAGAGCTTATATAAAAGTTGTTTTTCTTTAGTGTTCCGGAAATGAAGTTATCGATGGAGTGGGATGAAGAGCTTATCTGATATTTTGCCCACGGAAAGTACGCATAATCAAAATAGTACATTACGGATAAATCTGAAGATGGATTCCAATTCACGCCCAAATATATTCCGCTTTCGTTCTGTATGCGTCCGCCATCATTAAAGCATTGTCCGAACAGAGTCTCGAATTTATATGAATAAAATCTCTGCAATAGCGTCAGTGAAAGTTCGCTTATAGGTTGGTAAGTTATACGATTTATTGTCGCCAACGATTTCGCTCCGTCAATCGCTAATTCTCCCTCGACAGACAGTTTATGTCCGGTGTATCCATAATCTATACTTGTATTTGTGAAGTTTTTTCCGGAAGGATAATATTTTCTGTAAATCTGCGAGGTGTTAGGTTGGAGTTTCTTGTCCAGACCTGCATAAATGGAAGTCATTCCTACATGGAATCCATTTTTGAAGAATCGGATGTTTCCTCCGAACAACGACTCACTTGTATTATTTTTATATGCCATTTCTGTCGGTGTTCTGTGATATCCTGATTCACGTATTGTAGTTATCGTGTTGGGTTCTTTTCCAGGTGTGGCGTCAATCTTTCTGTAAGATGCGAATGCCGTAATGTCGAGACCTTTTATTATATTATATGTTACGGCTGCACCTTGAAGATAATTTGCCATCGAACGTGACGAGTGGGCTCTAATAGAGTTATTGGAGCTATATGATGAGATGGAGGCGATTTTTCCGAGAGAAAAATCATTATTCATAATCAGGCCCATTCCGAATTTAAGGCGGTATCTGCCTACGGCGAGTGTTTTAATCCGTCCCAGCTTACGAATCAACATGTAGAATGAATAATAGTCATATCCTAAACTGTTTTTCCCGGCAAAGAACGGTTCTCCGGAATCTTGTGAACCGGTAAGGCCTATTTGTACATACTGACCATATTTAAACGTGTATCTGAACCAATGTTTATATTTATAGCCCATGTATCCGTTCTTGTCGCCTTTACGCTCGTATAGAGGTATCTTTGCCGTTGCAATGATGTCGTTCTTTCCGTATTTAAGAATGTTCTTTATCGTAGGAAACTGTTTTTTCTCTTCATTATCTATATATACAAAGTAGGACAACAGCTGTCGTCTGACTGCATCCAGCGATTCGATCATTGCCAATTCACCCATTGTACGTATCGGACCATATTTATAGATATATTCAGATATTTCTTCTATTTGTTGCGGTGTTAGAAATATTATTTGTTCAAGATCCTCTCTGGTGGCAGTATTAAGATTAATCTTGTTTTCTGAAAGAGACATGAGTATGTCGTATGTGTTTTCGATGTTCTCATCATCAATATCTTCAAGTTCAATAAGTTGATCATAGTATTGCATCCAAGGATAGTCCTTGTCTGTTTGTGCCGCAGACGGGAAAACATACAGATAGGGTAGAAGTACGATTAAACCTATTTTCAGCTTTGTGGTTATTGTCATGGTAGAGGTTATTTATTGTTCGGTTAATAGAAATATGGCTTTGCCGGGATGTCCTTATAAGTATTCTCCCGGCAAAGCCACTATGCGGAAATTTTACTTATTCCCAGAAAGCTGCTTGTCCATATTCTCGGCTGCGCGTCGTCCGTCACCCATGGCAAGTATAACGGTTGCACCTCCTCTGACTATGTCTCCTCCGGCATATATCTCCGGGCGAGAGCTCTGCATTTCTGTATTTACTACGATTGTGCTCTTGCGGCCCAATGTAAGACCTTCAACTGATTTTGGTACGAGTGGGTTAGGGGAGACTCCGACAGCTACAATCACCTGGTCTGCATCAATGGTTTTAATGGCACCCGGTATAGGCTCAGGTCTGCGGCGTCCGCTTTCGTCAGGTTCGCCCAACTTCATCTCTTGAAGTCTTACTTGTTTGACGGCACCGTTCTCGTCAGCTATATATTCCAGCGGGTTATGAAGTGTAAGGAAGTTTATACCTTCTTCCTTTGCGTGTTTCACCTCTTCAGCTCGTGCTGGCATTTCTTTCTCTGAGCGTCTATATACCAATGTCACATTTCCACCAAGACGTCTGGCTGTACGACAAGAATCCATGGCTGTGTTGCCTCCACCGACTACAATCACGTTATGACCTATATTTATTGGTGTATCTGTTGTCGGATTGGCCGCATCCATAAGATTTACTCGCGTGAGATATTCATTTGATGACATTATGTTTATCAGGTTTTCGCCTGGTATGCCCATGAAGTTTGGCAGACCTGCTCCGGAGGCAATGAATATACCCTTGAAACCGTCATCCTCCAACTGTTCCACACTGATTGTCTTACCTATGATGCAGTCTGTGATGAATTTCACGCCCATTTTCTTGAGATTCTCAATCTCTACATCGACAATCTTGTTTGGTAAACGGAACTCAGGAATACCATATTTCAAAACTCCACCAATCTCGTGTAAAGCTTCGAAAACGGTAACATCGTATCCTTTTTTGGCCATCTCGCCGGCAAAGCTCAATCCTGCGGGACCTGAACCTACTGCAGCTACCTTTATTCCTTTACTCTGTCCTATTTCCGGTATAACAATATTACCGCTCTCTCTTTCAAAGTCCGCGGCGAAACGTTCCAGATATCCAATAGCGACAGCCGGTTCTCCCATCTTCAGATGAATACATTTGCTTTCGCATTGTTTTTCCTGAGGGCAAACACGACCGCATACTGCAGGCAGTGACGATGTGTTTTTCAGAACCTTAGCGGCTGCAATGAATTGTCCACGTTCAATGTTTTTAATAAAGGACGGTATATTGATATTCACAGGACATCCTTCAATACAAGAAGGCTTGGCGCAATCAAGACAGCGGTGAGCTTCCTTTATTGCCATTTCTTTTGTAAGTCCCCTGTTTACCTCTTCAGTGCGTGTATGCGATCGGTATTCAGCATCAAGCTCCGGCATTATGACTCTTGGTATCGCTGTCCTATCTTTTGCTTTAAGTGCAGAACGTAAGTCTTTTCTCCACTGAGAGTTACGGTCTGTGAGTTGCTCCAAGGTTTCGGATATCGGTTCTACATCCATGGTGATATTTACGGACTCTTTGTGCTTGTCCGGTTTCACTGTCTGAAGATGTTGCTCGTAATGTTCCATCTCCTCTTTCTCAGCCCTCTTGAATGTTCCCATGCGTTTGAGCATTTCGTCCCAGTCAACGAGCGCTCCGTCAAACTCAGGCCCATCAATACATACAAACTTTGTTTTGCCTCCAATAGTAAGTCTGCATGCTCCACACATACCGGTTCCATCGACCATGATAGTGTTGAGTGATACATCAGTAGGAATATTATATTTTTGTGTCAGCAGGCAACAGAATTTCATCATAATAGGCGGACCTATTGCAAATACTTTATCTACATGCTCCTGATTGATGAGTTTCTCGATTCCTATTGTTACGACACCTTTTTCTCCGTAAGAGCCGTCATCCGTCATTATTATCAGTTCATCGCTGCATGCTCTGACTTCATTTTCAAGGATGACAAGTTCTTTTGTTCTTCCTGCAATAACAGACAGAACCCGGTTACCGGCTGCTTTTAGGGCTTTGATAATAGGGAGCATCGGAGCAACGCCGACACCTCCGCCTGCACATACCACCGTTCCAAAGTTTTCTATGTGCGTAGGGTTACCGAGCGGACCGACAACATCAGCAATTATATCGCCTTCATTAAGTGAGCATAATTTGAAAGACGATAGTCCTACACGTTGTACAACAATGGTTATTGTTCCCTTTTTCGTGTTTGCATCAGCTATAGTAAGAGGTATTCGTTCGCCGTTTTTATCAACTCTTAATATTATGAAATTACCGGCTTTTCTGCTTTTTGCAATCAGAGGAGCCTCTATTTCAAACAAAAATACATTTTCTGAAAACTGTTCTTTACGGATAATTTTGTTCATAAGGTTTTTAATGTGTTAGCGTTTTGTCATTGTTAGGGCATATCTGATTTCTGCGCAGATTGCCTGTCCAGAAATATCACGTATATTGCAAATCGCTAATAAGCAGACTTGCAATATACGGTATATAATATAAGAACAGTCTTTATCCGAAGTTCTTGTCATCAATCATATCGAAACCGCAGTATGGTACCAAAGCTTTTGGTACTTTAATGCCGTCAGGCGTCTGATTGTTTTCAAGTATTGCGGCAACAATACGCGGTAAAGCAAGAGCAGAGCCGTTCAGAGTGTGGCAGAGCTCAATCTTCTTTGTATCGGCTTTGCGGTATCTGCAGTGTAAACGGTTAGCTTGATAGCTTTCGAAGTTTGATACAGATGATACTTCAAGCCATTTCTTCTGTGCTGCACTCCAAACCTCGAAGTCGTAGCATATAGCCGATGTGAAACTCATGTCACCTCCGCAAAGACGAAGAATGTGATAGGGGAGTTCCAGTTTCTGGCAAAGTCCTTCAACATGCGCAAGCATCTCGTCAAGTGACTGATATGAGTGCTCTGGTGTATCTATGCGCACTAATTCAACCTTATCAAATTGATGCAGACGGTTTAAGCCTCTAACATCCTTACCGTACGATCCTGCTTCACGACGGAAACATGCTGAATATGCACATCTCTTAATTGGCAGGTCTTTCTCATCAAGAATCTCGTCACGGAATATGTTCGTTACAGGTACTTCAGCCGTAGGAATGAGATACAGGTTGTCCAGATTGCAGTGATACATCTGACCTTCTTTGTCTGGCAGCTGACCTGTGCCGTATCCTGAAGTCTCGTTTACGACGTATGGTGGTTGCACTTCGAGATATCCGCTTTTGCGTGCCTCCTCAAGGAAGAATGCCTCTAGAGCTCTCTGAAAGCGAGCCATCTTTCCAATATATACAGGGAATCCTGCTCCTGTTATCTTCACTCCGAGGTCAAAATCTATCAGATTGAATTTTTTGCAAAGATCCCAATGACACAATGCGTCTTCTGGCAGTTCGGGTATATGTCCGCCTTCCTTTACTACCACATTATCACTTGCATCTCGGCCTTCGGGCACATCGTCATTTGGTATGTTTGGTATTGAACAAAGTTGTGAAATGAGGTCTTTCTCGCATTGATTCTTCTCTGCCTCCAGCTGTTTACTGATTTCTTTCAAGGCAGAAACCTCTTTCTTGATGCTCTCAGCCTCATCCTTTTTGCCTTCTTTCATGAGTTGTCCGATATGGGCAGACATTTTTTTAGTCTCAGAAAGATTGTTGTCTAACTTCTGCTGGGCTTCACGACGCTCCTTGTCTGTTTTGATGACATTGGCGATAGCCTCTTCTGCATTCTCAAAGTGTTTTTTCTTTAATCCTTTAATAACACGTTCTGTTTCCTCGTTTATGAGCTTAAGTGTAAGCATGTGCTGTAAATTTTAAAAGTCAGATACTTATTAACAAGATACAAAAATACAAAAAATATTTTCATGACGTATATAATTATATCATATTAACAGAATACTTATACGCAGTTTAAACGTAGCCATATTATTTGTAACAATTTCAAAACAGAAAAGTCTATCAATAAAGAAAATGTGCAACAGACAAATGACTGTTGCACAAGTCAAAATATCAGTAAACAAGTAATTTATCACCAACTTTTATCTGATAATTTGCATCAAGATTATTTTTCTTATATAGATATTTTAATCTTATTCCATAATATTGAGAAATAGAGTACATACTTTCTCCTGCTTTTACAATATGGAATCGGTTTTTGAAAGCCTTGTCTGCTTTCTTTTGCTTCTCTTTTAAGAATATTACTTCACCGGGAATCAGTTTATCATTTCGGTCGCGCTCGTTGTATTTTGCAATCTTTTTATATGAAATATTTATCTCTTCTCCTATTGATTTAAATGTATCACCAGCACGAGCTATGATATAATAGTTCTTATTATATTTATATATTGGATGTAATCTGCCTAATGAAGCATTACCCGTCGAACTGTGTTTTGATATGAATTTATCATAATGATTTGCATTGTCGTATTTATGTAATTCATACAATTCTATGATTTCTATTAGCTTGTCCGCATATCTGGGATTCGTTGCATATCCACAAGCTTTTAGCCCTTTTGCCCAACCTTTATAGTCTTTAATTGAAAGTTTGAACAATCTGGAATATCGATTCTGCCTTGCAAGAAATTTACTGTGATCCTCAAAGCTCTGAGCAACATTCTCATAGGCTCTGAAGCATTCGTTACTCTCATCATCATCATGATATGTTTTGCGTCCTGTCCATCCATGACACTTTATACCAAAATGATTATTGCCTTTGCGTGCCAATTCGCTACGTCCTGCCGCACTTTCCAACAGTCCTTGGGCTAGCGTTATACTGGCTGGAATCTTATACCGTATCATTTCTTCTATTGCAAGATCTTTATATAAATCTATATAAGTTTGATAGGCTGAATTCCAACGTACTTGTGAGAATGCAGAAATAACAGGAAAAGCAAATATTATTGTGACTAAAAATAATTTTCTCATTTATATATTTTATTCTTCGAATTTGTTTTTGGAGAATATAAAGTTATATTTTACAAAGATAAAGAAAAAATAGAGATAATATGTAAGTCGGGATGACTTTTGTAAAATAAATGAATAATAATATTATACTATTTAT
>ERZ779850.714-NODE-714-length-38625-cov-32.027068_pt1 | contig 38625 bp, 59 predicted proteins | sample MGYA00511249_ERZ779850 | MGnify/ENA primary metagenome ERZ779850 (study PRJEB29588, sample SAMEA2162475) | human gut metagenome | biome: human gut; feature: human-associated habitat; material: faeces | place: Denmark | collected 2008/2010 ...
GTCCTTGTCCTTGTCCTTGTCCTTGTCCTTGTCCTTGTCCTTGTCCTTGTCCTTGTCCTTGGCTTTTTTTGGTTTCTAAAAAACCGCTTTGGTTTTTTTGGTTTTCCTTGGTTTCCAAAAAACCGCTTGTTTTCGGCGGTCTGCCGCCCTTTTTGCCGTTCTCTCGGTAAACATTGGAGGCGGCTTCCTGCGCCTTTATGGACTCGTCAATATCCCGCTGAATTGCGGGCCAAATAAACCTTTCGGGGCCTTCAAACTTCGGCTGTTCTCCGTTTTTCCGGTAAGCGAGCATCGCCCGGACGATAGCCCCGATCGACTCGTCGTCATACTCGCGGAAATAGTCCTCGTAGCTCAGCCAGAGCTTGACATATTCCTTGCTCTCCGCCATGCCGTCACCGCCTTAAAACGGCAGCTTGCCGTCGTCCTCGCCGATCTCTGCAAAGCCGCCTACGGCGCTCTCTGTGGCGTATTGCGGTGCGGCAGTATCGTTACCCTCCGGGCGCCTGTTGTCTGCGAAATACACGCTGTCAGCCTGCACCTCGTAGCTCCTGCGCTTGTTGCCGTTCATGTCCGTCCAGTCGCGCATCTGCAAGCGCCCCTCGACGCCGATCAACCGCCCGCGTCCGGCGTAGTTGCAGAGCACTTCTGCCGTTCCGCGCCACGCTACAATGTCGATCCAGTCTGTGCCGCCCTCCTTGCCGTTGCGGTCAACGGCAAGAGGGAACGACACAACGGATACGCCGCTGTTCGTTTTTTTCAGCTCCAAGTCACGACCGATGCGTCCCATCAGGCAGATTCGATTCATGCTCATTTCAATTCCTCCTCGCTTTGGTGTTGGTGCAGATAGAGCACGTGGCTCTTGCCGATGGCGGCGTTTTGGGCGATCCATGCGTGCGCCTGCTCGCGGGATAGATGGCTCTCCATTGCGCGGCTCTCATAGCTGAATTCTCCCGCTTCCAGCTTGCGCTTCATGCGCTCCTGTATCTCCTCTTCGCCGTAGTTGGCTTCGATCAGATAAAGGTCATAGGCCAACGCAGATACCCCATTCAGCGACGCGCAGTCCGTCGCATAGAAGACGTTGTCGAACCCGTCCGATTTCTCGCCGTCTGCAAACTGAATATGCCACGCACAGTTCGGAACATCATGCGGAATTGAGTCGTACCATACATAAGCGGAAGTGCTTTCGGATAAAAGGTAGAACAGATCGTGACGCTGCATAGCCTCATCGGTCACGCGGCGGTCCACGCCGATGCGTCCCATCGGTTCCATGAGCCACGGAGGGACGCACCAGCGCAGCGCAGGGTGCAGGAAGTGCAGGCGCTTGATGGTCTCGGGGTTGAAGTGGTCTCCGTGAATGTGCGTCAGCAGGACGAGCTTCAATCCCTTGCAGTACGGTTCAAGTTCCCGAAAGGGAACGCCGCAGTCAATGAGGATTTCATCATTCAGCAGCACGGCGTTCCCCTTGGAGCCGGTCGAAATGACCTTGACCTTACAGATCATTCATACTCACCTGCTTGGGGGTGACGGTCTTTCCGTCGTCCAGCGTACCGAGGGCATCAGCGGGAGATGTCAGATCGTCCTTGACCTCGCCTGTGGTCTCGTCCACTTCGACGGTCGGGAGATCAAAATACTGATCGCGGCTCGCGCGTCCCTCTTTCAGTGAGGTATACACATTACGCAGGCGCACGATGCTCTGCGCCGTGAACGCTTCGGACTTGCAGCCGATGTACTTTTCAAGGCACTCCATCGGTACGCCGAAGTCGTCCTTGAACGCCTGCCCCATCTTGCGCACGCGGTCAATCATGGGTTCATCGCTCTTTCCCATCATTGTCTTGGTACACGCCGCAAGAGCAGCATCCACCACGTCACCGGGAATAATGCCGAGAATGCACGCGCGCATACGGCGCGCGCCCTGATTGGCGACCATTTCATAAATGTCGCGCGGGTCGGTGAGGGCAACGCTGCCTTTCTTTGTGTAGCGGATATGCGGCACGGTGAAGATCTTCGTCTGGCGGGTGTTGGTCTCCAAATCCCAGCAGTAGGCCATGACGGTACTCTCGCCGTTCTTCTGCTCCAGCTCGGTAATGCCGAAGTCGAGGTTGCCCCAATTCTGCGCCATGACCTCGGCGAGACGGATCGACGGGCCGGTCACATTCTCGCCGCCGCGCGGGTATTCATAGATCGCGCGCTCGGCAAGGCTCTTGCGCTTGCAGGCGTTGAGAATGCGGTTGTTCGCTTCGATCTCGTCACGAGGGAAACGCTTGGCGACGACCATTGCCGCCTGCACTTCCTGTGCCTGACGGGAGATCATCATTTCGGTGTTCACGCTCTTGGCGCTCACAACTTCGGTGCTGTTGTAGGTCTGCATTTCGTTCATCGTAATGTCCTCCTCAAACAATCATTCGTACTGATAGCCATTGCTGACAAGGAATTGCTTCAAAAGGCGTAGGCGCTCGCGCGTATCGGTCACGCGGAACGACACCGTGAGGCGTTCGACCGCCGCCTGCTCCACGCGCTTCGGGACGACCTGCGGGGCCGCTGCGCCGGTATCCTCGCGGACGGGTGCTCCGGCAGCACGGGCCTCCTCCATTTCCGTGCGGCGTTTCACGGCCTCGCGCTCTTCCTCGGCGCGGCGGTGACGCTCGTTGACAACGGAGATCGCAAGCGAGAGGTCGAGGTTCTTTTTGTACTCCACCATGATCTCCGGCGCGTTCTCGCCCATCGTGCCGATGGTTTTCATGTCCTGCGCCACGCCGTCCACCTTTAGCTTGATCTGCTCCATGAGCTTCTTCGGCGTCTTGGCTCTGGCGCTCGCCATATCGACCTTAACGCCGGTCTGCCCGAACGAAAGAAAGTCGATCTCGTTGACCGCGCACAGCTCCCGAAAATAGCCCAGCAGCATTTCCTCGCAGCGGCTCTTGATCTCGCTTTCCGTCGCGTCGATCTTGGCTTTCAGGTCTGCGTCGGCGCGCTTGTACGGGTCGGCGATGCACTCACGGTAGACGGATTCGAAGCTGTCGTACTTCTCCATGATTGCGGCTTTAATGGCCTTGCGCTGGGTCTCGGCATCGGCAAACTCGCGGTTCATTTCGGCGCGAATGTTCTTCACGCTGGTTAAGGTCTCGTCGGTGCAGACAAGGCTCATTGCCTCTGCGACGCGCTGCTCCGTCTGCTCCTTCCGGCTCCTCAAATGCTCCTCGATCACGGGGAGTTGAGTCACTTTCATCAGGGAGTTATCCATCTTCGGTCTCCTCCAATTCTTCAAAATACATTTCCTCTGCGCCGCAGTCCGGGCAGAACTTTTCCGTCACGAGGGCATAGCCGCGCTCGCCGTCAAGATTTTCGCGCCGACGCATAACGTCCGGCTCGTCAAAAATGAGGTGGCAGCACGTGCAGCGGTAGATCATTCCTCCACCTCCATGTAAACCATCGCGCTCTGCACGCCAAAGACGCGCGCTGCCTGATGGTCGTTGAAAAACACGTCGATGTGGTTCCCGTTCACGCCGCCGCCGCAGTCCTCAGCGATGTAGCTGCGCTGAGTGCCGTTCGGCCAGATCAGCAGGACGCGCGTGCCGTAAGGGATCACCTCCGGGTCGACCGCGATTGTGCGTCCCTCGGCCGCCAGCGTGCCGGTCGCGGTGTAGCCGCTTGCCCACTTGCCGCAGCAGCAGCGTCCGGGGCAATAGGCCGTCAGCGTAAACTCCCCAAGAAACACGTCATTGCACACGGCGCTTTCCGTCGCGGGCTTGTCCCACGCAGGGTTATAGTCCTCGATAACTTCCGGGGATTCCTCGGGGCTTGCTTCGACCGCCTGTGCGCTGGTGGCTAAAATGGCAACCACGATCAAGAGGATCGTCGCGCCTAGACACGCCGCCGCAAACAGCGCCGATTCATCGGCCTTGCGCTGCTCTCTCGTGCGCTTGTCGTGCCGTCTCATCCCCTGCACCCCCTGTCGATGTAGGGCAGCAGCTCGTACAGCACCTTGCCGACCGCGCAAGCGCCGATAACGGCAAGGCTCGTGGCGAAGTCGCAGCCGTTGAGCGCGATCACCGCAGCGGCGATGCCGCCAAAAAACAGCGTGTTAGCCATGCGATGCTCCCTTCTTCTCGTTCGGCACAAGGCCGACAAACTCAAGGCCTCTGCCTCGGGCGTAAATCTCGCCCATGATCGTCCCCAGCTTTACAGGGTCAGGAGGCGCGACCCAAATAATTTTGTACTCCGGCTTTTTACTCATTGCCTTTTCCTTTCCTCCGTGCTACAATAAGCACGGACACAATATCTTGTGGTGAGATTTGTCCCACCCGCCCCGCTCGATGCTGCAACATTGGGCGGGGCATTTTTATGCTTTGCGTTGCGAATCAGTACTATGCCATTGCGTATCCTCGCAATTCCAATCTCCACCGTAGCATCACTAAGCGATTCCATTGCCAGTCAATGAAATTCTATGCCATAGCACATCAGAGCCAGTCGAGGCTACTCCTTTGCTGATTACAGCTATTCTTCGCCATCACATCTCATCGCAAGACTTATCTCCGCATTGCCGTTGCTCGTCAACGCTGTTCCCGGCAAAACCAATCCGTTGCTTTCCGGGGCTAATCCTCGCTGTTCAAGGCCGTGCAAGGCGCGTCCATGCCACTCCATCGCGTTACTCGATTTCCTCCCAGCGGAATCTGCCTTTCCCACTGTTGCGCCACTGTCCGATGCCGGAAAATCTACCGTAGTCCAACCAGTCGCGCACAACGTCGATGTGGTCGTCGCACAGGCAGACCACCGTAAACTCGCACGTTGCCCCGGCGGGGATTTCCTCGCTCATTGCAAGGCTGACGCGCTCTCCCTGCGCCGTTTGCGCTCTCAGCAGGCGCTGGCACTCCTTGATCTCGCCGTCAAAGAGAATTGGAATGGTGCGCGGCTCGGGGAAAATCAGCTTGTCGATTTCCTTCTTGTAAGCCTTGATTTTGCTGCTGGACGAATCCTTGACCTTGCGCAGACCGCCGCAGGTGTCCTTGAAAAAGCCCTTGATCTGGTAGTCGTACAAAAACGGCGTACCGTCGTCCAATCGCGGGAAAATGGTCATGGACTTTTCGGCAACCGCGTCCGCTCCCAGCGCCGCAACCTCGTCCTCCACGCTCGCCGCATCCGGCGCGTGACTACCGATAAACTCGCGGTAGATATCAGGGTTCGCGGGGCTGGTTCCGAGAATCGGCTCGATAAACGTTAATTTAACTTTGAGTTCTTTCATCTTTCATTTCCTCCTATTGTGTGTTAGTTCTCTTCATATGTCCGCCCCACTTATCGCCAAAATCGCAGCGCAAACCAAAATGGTCAAGACCAAAAAAACAGCGTTAAACAAAACGCTTTCCGTTGATCCTGCAATCCACGCTGAAACAAGCATTAAGATAGCGGAAGATACAATAGCGACCAGAGCCCATGAACAGAGAAGCAAAAACAATTTAATAAATCGTTTCATTCGCCCGTCTTATCTGCCCTTTCAGACTGCGCGGCTTCCGATGCCGCTCTGATTTCCGCTTCGGTCACGCCGTACAATCTGGTCAGCGGTCTAATGTACTTGCTTGCGATACCATTCACACCGCGTTCCCAGTTCGACACGGCGGAAACTCTTACGCGGAGTTTCTTTGCTACGTCTTCCTGCCGCAAACCGGCATTTTCTCGGATTGCCTTTAATTCCAAGCGTTCTCCCCTCCTTATAAAGTTCAGAACTTTATATTGACAAACGCAACCAACACCGCTATTATGTAAGTGTCAGCCAACAAAATATCGGTTATAAGTCCGCAAAAACGGGAAATCCGTTGGGGGCTTGGTTTTTTGTTGCCTTAATTAAGTTCTGTAAGGTTATTATAACCTACGTAACGGTGGATGTCAACGCCTTTGACGACAAAATGTAGGATTTAGCAGAATGGACAAACACATGTCGTTGGATTTGGCAGTTATTATTAAAGTATGGCTTACAATATTTTTGATGACGAATCTAAAACGCTCGAAGAAAAAAACGACGCTTATTCTCGAATAAGAGAACAAGAGGTCGTTAAATTGAGAAGCTTTTATGATTTTTCAACCGTTGATGGGATAAGAAATATTCCTGTCCCATGTACAGAGGTAAACGGAGATTCTCCTACAGGCCGTGTAGAATATTACTTGCGCGGTCAGTGCTTCGCAAAATACTACAAAGAGAAAAATATTGCACTTGCCGTAGAATGTGTAAGAAAAGCACATAGCTTAATGTTTATATCAGATATGATCTGGAAGTACGATGCTTACATATCTGACATAACGCATTTGCACAATTTAGGTGCACATAAGCAAGCATGGGAAGAAGAAGCGCGAGTTGATTCCTATTTTCAAAAAGTTGGAATATACCCGCATCTCTCTATAAGAGATTTCCCAAACGTATTTGCATATTTTAAATGGAAGCGCTTAATTAAAGAAATGGAAGAAGAACGAATTAGAAAGCGTTCTATCCGACATGAATATTATCGATTGCAAGAATATCTTCCTGCGTTGTGCCCAAAATCATTATCTGGATACTCTAGAATGAAAAACTCTAATTCTAAAGCCTATCAAAAGATATTAGCCCAAGCGGCATTATACGGAATAGATATAATTTAAAGGAATTTAATATGCCGAAAACATTAAATAGCGTTACTCTCGGTAATAATTGCGTTAAATTTATCGAGGCTTATTGCAAAAGAAAAGATATTAGCGAAGCTGCGTTTTCTCGAAAATTTGGGAAAAACAATAGATGGGTGTCTGACCTGCGCAGAGGGAAAAACACAAATTTGCCGTCAAAAGAACTTGCTGTGCAAATGTGCTTAACCCTCAATGTTTCCCCCGATGACATCCTCTTGCACGAGGGAAAGACCCCGGAAGAAACCAAAAAGTGCTTAGAGGATATCGAGACGGTGCGGAAACTGGTCGAGGCCGAGAGCGCAAAAAAAGCCCCCGATCCGAAGACCGAGGGTGAGGATGCGCAGCTTGCGCAACTTATTGCCGGGTTTAGCCGGTTGTCTCCGCAGCAGAAGAGCGCGGTGCTTGCTGTGATAGAAGGTTATCAACCATCGCAAGAATAACATTTTTTTGCTCTGGCGTCAGGTTGACAAAAAGTTCTGCTGCTTTTCTCGTTTGCTCGTCCATAATTATGTCCCTCCAAATATTTTTGCAACGGGGCTATATGTCGATTGTTGCACATAGCGGTGCAAGCATCAATATCTCGAAGTAAAGGCCCCGCCGCCCTCTGCAACAAACGGCGGGGCCTTTTCGCAGCCAGCGGGAAGCGGTCGCCGCTGCTTGTTTTGACCATACTCCGCTTTACCTTGGTAATTCAACACCGAAACCTTGCAATAAGACAGCGCTCGACGTGGTTCGACAAGCCCTCATCTTGCGACTTCGCGGCGCGAAAATCGGAAAAATTAAGGTGGCATAAATGAACATCCAAGAAGTGTGTAAATCCCGTAAAGAAGAACTGAAACTAACCTATCAGGACATTTCCGATGCTTCCGGCGTTCCACTGTCCACCGTGCAGAACTTCTTTTCCAAGTTTTCTAAAGCTCCGTCCATCTACACCGTCGCTCCGATCTGCAAAGCGCTTGGAATATCGCTTGATGAAGCGTTCGGAATTTCCGAACACTTGACGCCGACTGAGGAAACTTTGCAAGCACGGAATGATGAGTTGGAACGCCACGTTGATGCAAAGGCCGACACCATAGAGATCATGCGGCGCGGCGTCCGTATCCGAAACGGCGTGATTGCTATAATGTTTGTCATTATCGTTCTACTGGCTGCATGGTGCTTGTAGATTGATTGGAGGGGGACTTGATGAGAGCGGCATTGTATATACGCGTGTCCAGCGAGGAACAAGCGCGGCATGGTCTATCATTACAAGAGCAGCGGGACGCGCTGACAAGATATGCCAAAGCGAATAAAATGACCGTGGTGGGCATATATGAGGATGCAGGCATATCCGCGAGAAAGCCGTATAAAAAGCGCCCGGCGCTTCTGCGACTGCTGGACGATTGCAAGGCGGGGAAAGTAGACACAATCCTGTTTATTAAACTCGACCGTTGGTTCCGAAATGTTGCTGGATATTACGATGTGCAGACGCAGCTTGACCGGTACGGCGTAACGTGGCAAGCGACGGAAGAGGACTACGAGACGCGCACCGCATCAGGGCGATTGAAGGTCAATATCATGTTATCCGTCGCGCAAGACGAGGCCGACCGCACAAGCGAGCGGATCAAATTTATTAACGACGGCAAACGGGCAAAAGGGCAACCGGCGGGGTCGAAAGCGCCTTTAGGGTATATTATTAAGGACAGGCAATACCAAATTGATAACGACACGGCAGACGCGGCGCGGGATATGTTTGCCGCATATATCCGTCTGAAAAGCGTCCTTGCTGTAAAACGGTATATGCTCGAGACATGGAGCATTGACCGAGCATATAACAAGTATGTCAACTATTTCCGCAACCGGCTTTACATCGGCGAGGTGTACGGCATCGAAAACGCTTGCCCCTCGTTGGTGAGCAAGCAAGACTTTGACCTTGTAAATGATATTTCCCGCCAGCGGTCACAGCGCTGTGCCGGAGTTGATGTGGATCGCGTGTATCTGTTCTCGGGGCTTTTGCATTGCAAGGAATGCGGGAAAACAATGCAGTCGGAAACGGCAAAGCAGATATATACATATTACCGTTGCCGTACGCGGATGCTTGACAACTCCGCTTGCCCGCACATGAAGCGGATCAGAGAAGACGCGCTGGAAGACTACCTGTTGCACGAGCTTGCAGGAATCACAGAGCGAAACAATCGGTATTACAAAAAGGCAGAAAAAAAGCCCACGCAAAGCGCGGACGCGATACGAAAGAAAATGAGCAAGCTGAAAACGCTGTATCTAAATGATTTGATCGAGCTGGACGATTACAAGGCAGAATACGCGAGCCTGAAAAAGTCCCTTGAGACCGTGGAAGAAAAGCCAAAGACAGACCTTGATGCTTTGAGAAACGGGCTGGGCGAATATGATACATACTCGCGGGAAGAAAAAAAGGAATTCTGGACGCGCTTCATCAGGAGGATTGATGCAGACAACGATGGCGCGTTTTTCGTAACGCCGCGTTAGGCATATTTTACTTTCACGTTCGCAAAGGTAAAGTATGCCTAAAAGATACCCCCGCCTTTGTGACGGGGGTATCCTCATTTTTCAAGTTTCTGCATGACGCTGTTGTATACGCGCTCGTTTACAATTTTCAAACTGTCCATCAGCTCGTCCATGATCTTCCACGCCTTGTCCGGCGGAACATCTGCCACTGCGCGCAGAAAATCGCTGTCGCCGTATGTTTCGACGTTGACTGGCGCGGGCGCTGCAGAGTATGCCATTGGCAAAGCCCTCTCTCTATTGCCGCTTTGCTGGTCACGAATGGCATACAGCACGGCAAGGCGCTCATAGTTTGTCCAGCTTGATTCCTCTGTTTCAAGGCGAGCTATCCAGCGCTTGACCTCATTCTCGTTGACCATAGGGGTGCACCCCCCCTTAGCCCTCGATCGTGTCCATACAGCGCTGGATAGCTCTGCGGATGCTGTCATCATCGGCGTTGTCCAGCATTTCCTGCAACTGGCGTTTCATGTTGTCGATGCCGCCGTCACGGGAATAGTGGCCGCGCACATAGTGCGTGCCGCGTCTGCTTCTGCCGCGCATGTCGTGCTCGTCGAGGCGGCTGGAATAGCCGTCTTCCTCCATTGCTTCGATCTTGTCGATGTTCTTGATGGTATCGGTCAGCTTATGCACGATGTCAAGATCGCCCGCGCCAAGCTCGCCCTTACGGGTAATTTCTTCCAGCTCCTTGCAGAGCATATCGCGCAGATCATACATAGATTTCATACCCATTGTTCATTCTCCTTTCAACTCACGCGGTCGATGGTCAGGTTACTATTGGAAAAGCTGACCGCCTCCGCGCTGGTGTTCTTTGCCGCCACCGTCACGCAGCAGCCGCGCGGCACTTCTACAATGGCGCTGACATAGACGTTAAAGTAGTTCTCCACCGCAGCGGGCGTGACGGTTGCCGCGGCGCTGTCGAGCGCTTCGCCGTTAACCGCGAGCGCCGTGGTGATCGCGCCTACCGTGCCGCCCGTTGGGACGGCGATATTCGCGCCAAAACTGACCTTAAAACGTGCCTTGCACTGCTGCGTCAGTCCGCGCAGGGCAACAAGGCCGCTGCCCTCGCGGTGGACGATGCAGGGCTTGCCGCAAGCCGCCGTCGCAATCATCGGTACATTCTGCCCAGCAGGAACAGTAACAATACCAGCGTTAACATATTCAGCCATTTTTCTTCTCCTCCTTCGTCCAAGTTGTTGCTGCAAAAGGGGGGATGAAGCCGGATGCAAGTACATCTGTATAGCTTGGCTTGAAAAGAGCGTCCGCCTTATGCAGCAGATCGGCATAGTTTGCGAGTTCGACCATGCTCATTTCGGACTTATCCATAGTAGCCAGGTAGTCCACAAACTCTTGTTTCAGTTCGTCAATCGTTTTCATGAGTTCAATCCTTTCTAAAAATACAGCGGCAGGGCTATTGCCCCGCCGCGTTGTCGTAGTATCGGCACGGGGCCGAACATTTTGTTGACATCAACAAAACATTGCCAACAAAAAGCTATGCTATGCAGTTGTCAGCAGCCACAACCGGCAAACTGGTTGCAGCAATAAGGATTCTGCACCTTGTAAGCCGGAATGGGAGAGGGACGCAGCTGAGAGACCAGATAGCTGTTCTGTGCAGCCTGAGACGCCGCCAGTTTCAAGCCCTGGTTCTCGGCCTGAAGGTCAGAGAGCTTGCTCTGCGTCAGGAAATCGAGGATCGCGCGGCTATTGCTGTTGGCATTGTCAATGATGTCGCGGGTCGCGTTCTGCACGGTGTTGCGCGTGTCGCACGCCTGCGCCGACATGTCGTAGCGCACCTGCGCGATCGCGGCACGGTTCTCGCAGCAGCAATTCGCGGCCTGCATCTGCATGGCGTTGAGCTGCTGCATCAGCGCGGCCTGCTGGTTGCTACGGGACAGCTCGGCCTGTGCAAAGCCGTTTGCCATCGCCATATTGGTGCCGTTGACAAGCTGCGCCTGCTGGTAAAATCCGTCGCAAAGGCCCTGATTTACACTGTCGATCTTGCGCTCGACATTGGCAAAATCAGAGGTCAGCACATAGCCGTCGACCACGCCGCCGGAATTGACGCCGTTGTTGCCCCAGCCGTTGCCGCCCCAGCCGCAGAAAACAAACAGGAACAGAATGATGATCCACCACGCGCCATCGCCGCCGAAGCCGCCAAAGCCGCTGTTCATCATGCCGGTTGGCGTAACAGGCATAGTGGCCTGAACGCCGCCGTCAGAAAGAGACATAGTATCACTCCTTTGAAAAATTTTTATTTATCAAATCGTGGCCACGATGTTGATTACTGCATCAAGCTTTGGAACTGCTTTGCCATCTGCTGCAGCTGGTTGAGCTGCTGCTGGTTGAGCCTACCGCTCTGCAAGAGCTTTTCGACCTCCGCTTTGGGGTCGCCTTGGAAGTTTGCTTTGAACTGCTGGAACTGCTGCATCATCTGCATGAAGCCGTTCCCGCCGCCGAGCGCACCGAAAAAGGGATTACTCATCGTCATCTTCCTCCTTGCGCTTCTTTTTGCCCTTCAATTCGCTCACAAGTGCCGCCAGCGCGTCGAACTCCTTGCGGGTGACAAATTCCACGCCCTTTTCCTGCGGCGCTGTACGGGACGTTTCTGCGCGCTCCACAAGATCGTAAATTTTAAGCGTCGGCTTCCCACTTGCATCCGCCTGCTTGAGATACACAGTCGGCGCGGTAGAATCCCACAGCGCCACAGCAGAGTTGGGCGCGATGAGATAGCCTCTCGCCTCCTGTTCGCCGCTTACCCACTGCACGCCGCCCTGTGCGATAGGGTTCTGTTGCACTGGCTGCGACATGGGCTGCTGCATGGGCTGCATCTGTGGTTGCTGCATCTGTCGCATCTGCATGAGGTTGTCCGGCATCGGCTGCGGATAATAGGGATTGAAATAGGGATATGCCATGTTCATTCCTCCGTTTCTTTGACCCAGTAATAAAGCGGGATTTCGTTCTCGCTGTTCCAACTGTCATAGATCACGCCGTCTTGCACGCACACTACATGTCCAGAGAGCGCGAGAATATACGTCCCGCGTGGGTGCTCATCGGCAAACTTACCGACCGTGTAGCAGTCGGGACAGGTGTCCGGCATAATATAGCGCCGATAGCCAAGCGACCGCAGATATGTGCCCCAACAGGCGTTTGCGTTGGGCAAGTCGCCGTCTAAGTATCCCTGTATGCACAGAGACAAATAAACTTCGCCCCAGTCCTTTCCTGTCGCCTTGCAGATTGCGCGCACGGTGCAGTCGGACACGTTGCGCCCGTTTGGATTTGGGTTGAAATAGCTATACATGGAACATCTCTGCAAAGTAGACGTATGTTCTCAGCTCGTCAGGATCAGGGAACAGCGTCAAAATGTCCATCGCCATTTGCTCAGTAAAGCCCAAAGCTAAAAGTCGGTCGTACATCGCCGCACCTCCTTTGTTGTGTCCATAGTACAAAAAAATAGGCGCTCAAAAGCGCCCATAAAGTGTATGAAAAGTGCGTCGAAAACCGTCGAACGGTTCCCCTTGCCTTTTTACGTGAAATGTGATATTTTAATTTTACAGGTCATTCCCGGCCTGCTTTTACACAAGAGAAATGGCCTCACCGTTCGGTGGGGCCATTTCTTTTTTCATATACTTCTGATGCCATTTTGCGGTATGCGCGCCGCCGGTATTTCTTCACTGCGTCAACAGATAGGCTTTGCTCCATTGCCACCTGCACGCAGCTTTTCTGCCGCACGTCGCACTCAATGATACACGCCGCCTCGTCAGCTGGCAGCTCGAAGGATAAGATATACGCCACGGCCCGCTTGGGGGCCATAGAGGATAATTGCGCGCGGATTGACCTGTGCTGACTGTCCATGCCCGTGTAGGGCTTGCAGAGGCGCTTGCGCGTGGGCTTTCGCCGCCCGCTCCTTTCTGTGCCCAAATCGGGCACCGTTATTTTGTCGCTCTCTGGATCATTGTCACGACTTCCTGCCGCGTGATAAGTCTCTGCGGCGCGCTGCCGTCCGTGATGCCCGCCGCTTTTGCCGCCGCCCAGTCTTTCGCCGCCCACGAAGAGACGGGCTTGGTGCCGAGCTGTGCCAAATAGGCATCCATCATCTTGTTAAACGTTGCCTGATCCATGTACTCCTCCATTTCCGGCGGGTACTTGCCCGCCAAAATCATGCTCCCTGTGTACTTGAGGTGGTCGTCCCACTGGAAATGCGGGCGGTCGGGGAATTTCTTCCAGTCGCCGCCCCACGAAAAGCCGACCTGCTTGCCGATCTGCCCGCAGCGGGCGAAGAACGACGGATCGTCGTACTCATGCCCCTTGACGTTTTTGCAGATGTCGAACGCCAGCCCAGCCTTGACACCGTGGAACGTCGGGCGCGTCGCGGACTTTGCCGCGTAGCCGTTCTCGGCAAGATAGCGCTGGTACTCGTCGTCTCGTACTGTCTCCGTCACGAGAACCGGAAGCCCCGCCTCCTTGCAGAGGGCGAGAAAAATGACACAGTTTGCGCGCACGTCCGCCCGCAGGTCAGCAATGTCCCTACTGTGATACATCGCTGTCACCCTTGCCGTCCTCGTCCTTGTTTTTGTTGTAGCTGGACGTCGACACGCCGATGAGCGCGCCGATAAACAGCGCCACGGCGCTGATGGTGGTCGTCACCTGCTCGGTGTAGCCCCACCCCCACACACCCGCGAGGGCGGCGTAGAGGCCGGAGCAGGCGGGCAGTACGATGAGCACGAGCCACTTGAGCACATCGTACACCTTGTTACTCATTTCAAATTTCATTGTTGTTCTCCTTTCGTTTCCGTCCAACGATAATTTCTACCAGTGTCAGAAGCCCAGTAAAGGCTTCGATGATTCCTCCCGTACCCAGCAGGTACGGGAAGATGTTGTCCCACTGCCACCCCTTAATGCTGTAAAAGATGACCGTGTAGATCACAAAAGCGGCGATAAAAATGCCAACGATAATCAAAATGATGTTCCTCGTTCGCAATTTCGATGCCTTTTTGATAAGGCGCTTCATCCGACCGCCCCACTCAGCAGCCACGCGATAAACGCGCCCGCCAGCGCCGCGAGAGCCTTGTCTACCAGACTGTCCCAGCGTTTCCCTGCCTTGCCCGTGATGGCTTTCACGTCCTCTTTGATCTCTTTGACGTCTCCCTCGACGGTTTCCTGCTTGGTCGCCAGCACTTCGACAGACGTTGCCAGCCTGTCAAGTGCCGTTTGATGCTCCTGCAACTCGTTGATTCGATGCGTATTGCTCTTGCATCGGCTTTCGATCAGCGCGATCGCCGCATCATCGTAGTGCTTTGCATTATCCATATCCCGCTCCCTTTCTGCGGCCTTAGACCGCCGTGAAATAATTCCCCACCAGCTCATGCGGCAAATACTGCAAGACGATCTTGCCGCCGTCCGCCTCGCCGACGCGCTCGCACTTGTAGGTCTTGCCGTCCTCGCTGTCGAGGTAGTACAGGCCATAGGTGTACTCCATGCCGCGCGCGGCGGGGATGGGGTCGTCCTGCGTACCCGCGTGGGTAACGTCGACCACGACCCACAGCGCGGGTGTCAGGTGCGGGGGCCAGTCCGCTTGTGTCGTGTGGCCCTGCCCCTCGCGGACTTTGTAGACGTGCAGCACGCCGCTTTCGTCCGTATCGCTGCGGCGGTCGCCGGGCTTGACGGTCTCGCCGATGTGATCCGCCCAGCGCGGGAACAGCTCGGGCGACTTCGCCGCCTCGCCGTCAGAGAGCGACGCGCTGGCCTGCTCGATGACCGGTCGCAGCTCTGCGGCGCGCGCCATGGTCACGACCTCACCTGCGAGGGCGACCACCGCGCCGACAGCGTTCTCCGTCTCCGTAGGCTTGCCCATCTTGATAGATACGGTGCCATTACGGTGGTCAGTGATGTCACCCGCGAGACTGTACTCGCTGTTGTCGTACTCGTTGACGACCTCTTTTGTCTCGCCAGTGGGCTGGCCCTGCTCGTCCAGCACGTCCACCATGTCGCGCTGGACGATGCTCCACGGGGTGTTGTCGGGCAGCAGCGCCGCCACGGCGTCGTGGGACATAGTGAGCGTGATGGTTTTGGTGTCGCGCTCGCCCCACGAGCGGTCTTTGGGGTTGCCGTTGATCTCTGCGGGATATTCGGTGTTGTTGACTTTGATGTAAGTTGCCATAGGGTAAATCCTCCTTGTAAATTAAAAGCAGAAAGCAAAGGGCACGCCAGAAACAACGTTTGCACTCCTGGATATGGATGCGCCTTCATAATTAACACAACAGTAAAATCTTGTATTACCGTTATACGGAGAACGCTCCCACCACTCGATCGCGCTATCGATGTAGTTCTTCACCTTGCTGTTGCCAGCTCTGTAGTAGTTGTACTGCGTGCCCTCGCCTTTGCCGGAATTCTTATCACTACCAAAAATCTCAATCTCACTCAGTAAGAATAGCTTATCTGCCGTAGTGACGATGGTACGGCTTTCCGAGGTTAGCTTGTTCACTTCTCGGATGCCGCTCTGTACCTCCGTTGGCATCTGTTTCAAAATGATAGGTAGGTTTGTTTCCCGCATGTCACACCTGGACCAGCCTTTTGAGTTGGTAGTAGTATTGTGCATTGCCTTCTTTAGTTTATAGCAGTCATGCAGTTGGAACGTCAGCGGAGCCTTGCCCGAGCCGTCTGAATAGTCGTCGTGGTTCTTGCCGATGATGTCGATCTGGTAGTCCACGCCGCCGATGGTCATGGGCTTATGGTCTGCCGCCTTCCACGTGTCCGGCACCTCGTTATTATGGCACGCCGCAATGATCTGCTCCCATGTGTTGTTGGCAAAGACCGGGTTGTAGGACGGCGCAAACGTGATGTCATACCCTGTCCCGTCGATAAGCGTCCTGCCCTTGAGAATGTTGTACACAGTGCCGCCCACCATGCACTTACCGCTCTTGACAGTGTAGGCCGTGCCGTTGACGAGGGTCTTGTGCGTAGCGGGCGGTGGGGGCGGCGTGACATTTCCCGAGCTGTCGACTTCCATGTCTTGCGGGAGCACCAAGGCGGGGCGGATGCCGTACGAGTAGGATGCGTCGTTGTAGCCGTAGTCGCCGTGGGGGTAGGCGCGCCACACGCTGAGGGTGGTTCCGGTGTACGGGGAGCGGAACCACCAGTAGGTGCTCGAGCCGTTCAGCTTCGCAATACGCTTGTTGTTGGCGGACGTGCCGTTCCCAGACTCAAAGTAGTCCAGCTTTGCACCGTCAATCGGGAAGTATCTGTTGTTGCTGGTCGTGAAGCCGACTTCGTAACCGGACAACAGAAACACCTTGCAGGACAGACCGTTCGCACCGCTCTGGTCAGTGCCGTCAGAACCGCCGTTCTTACGGTACGGGATCTTCACCTGCTTGATAACATCGCGAATGTTGTTGTCGAACAGGTTCAGGAACGTGTTGTTCAGGTAGGTGTAGATGTCGCTGCTTTCGTACTTGTTGACGTTGGAGCTATGCCACTTTCGGTTCTCGTAGATATCCTTCATCAGCAGCCAAGTGCCCTTGCAGGATTCGTCATAGATGCTGCTCGGTTTTCCCTGATGGACGACGATGAACTCTTTCGCTGCACCGCCGACTTTCAGCTTGACGATACTGCCGACGGCCTTACTGCCGAGTTGTGCATTTGCCATCTCAGCACCTCCTTAGCCGTACACCCAGTTGATCGCGAAGTTCTCGGTGGGCGTGCTCTCCGATGCAACCAGCGTCTGCTTGACAATGTTGCCGCTTGCGATATAGTCGCTTCCACGCGTCGCCGCCACGATGCCGCCCGAGCCGTTGCCCTTGAGGAGGGAGGTGGTGGAGGGGACGGACGGAATGACCGTTGTGTTTGGGAGCGCGCCTACCTCAGAGGCCGTGTAACTCGGTTTGGCCGCCGCCTTTGCCCATTCGGGCACGGTCGGGTCGGTCTCTGTGTAGCTCTGCAAAGCGCTGTCCGCCTTGCCCAAACTCGTCTGCACGTCGCTTGCAAGGTCGGATTTTGCGACCGTACTCTTAAATGCCAGACTGCCGAGGTCTGCGAACCACTTTGCAATCTTGCCGCACAGCACGGAGAGCTTTTCGCCCGTTGCAACGTTTGCGCGGGTGGTTGCCACAGTGAACGCCGCCGTGACGTTGCTGCCATCGCCGGTCTTGCCCAGCTTATTGGCAAGCGCCGAGTACACGCCGCCAGACTGCACAGGATTGGTGCTGCCCTGCGTAGGCGTTGCGTCAGTAGTCACCTTGACGTCTTTGATAGCATTGTCAACATATGCAAAGATGTCCTGATGCTTGTTGTTAGGGTCATACACAGACGCCAGCATGTCACCCGTACCAGCGCCGGAAGCGCCTCGGCAATAGCCCGCGTCATAGCTCGTGCCGTCCGACAGCGTCACGATAAGGTGATAGTCGCTCTGCCGGATGGTGATGCCAGTAATCGTGGGAGCATCTGCGCCGGGATTGCCCTGTGGACCAATTTCACCCTGAATACCCTGCTTACCCTGTTCACCCTGAATACCCTGCTTACCCTGTTCACCCTGTTCACCCTTTTCGAGTACAAGGTTGAGCACCTGATTCGGGGCTTCTCCGGTAATGGTCGCGCTCGCCACCTTGCCGGACGTGACCGAGCCAATCGTCAGCACGTTTGTAGGGCCAGTCGCACCTGTCGCGCCGGTATCGCCCTTGCTACCCTGCGGAATGCCAAGTGCCAGCGTACCAGTCGACTTGTCGTAAGTCGCCGTTGCTGAGCTTCCTGCGGGCAGCGTTGTCACCGTGACCGATACAACGCTCAGCGTGACAAACTTCAGCAGCGTTTCGCCTTTCAGCATCTTCGCCTCGCCGCCCTGCTCAAGCACAAACTGGTCTTCGTTAGTGATCTGTAACGCTTGCGTGAGGTCGGAAATTGCTTTATCAGCCATCGGTTGCCTCGCTTTCTTCGGGCGCTTTCGCGGTTTCGGCTTCGCCGTCCTTTACTTTTTTTGCTTTCTTTTTTGCATCCTCAAGCTGATATTTCAGCGCGACAAGCTCGCGCTTGTCTTTCTCCTGCTCTTCCGCCTCGCGATGTAAAATCTCATAAGCCTTTTGAATCTGCGCCTTGACGACGCTGATCTTGCCCGCCTCCGAGCCCAAAACCAACGTGTTATTCAGCGTGTCAAACGCGTTGCTCAAAAGTTCCATTGCTTCTTTCATGCCGATGCCTCCAATCTTCTAATCCGCGCTTCCTGCTCGCGCACCTTGGCCCACAGAATTGGGATAAACTCACCGTACCGCAGAAAATAGGTCTCGCTGCCGTCATCAAGCTTGGCCGCCGCCCAGCCCGCGAATTCCTGCGAATCAATGCCGCACGCGCGCATGGCGTCCTCTACCTCCTGCGCGATGAAGCCTGTGTGATAGCGTCCGCTCGTGCCGCTGTTCAGCTTGTAGCGCTTCGGCTCGACGAGCTCAAACATGCGCACGTACTTCACCGGCAGCGCCTCAATGCTGTTCTTGATGTTCCGGTCGGACCCGTTCAACTCGTTCGTGCTGCAATAGATCGTGCTCCAAACAAAATTTGGTGCGCCAAGATTGTACCGGTTATCTGCATTCGGGGCGAAATCGCCGCGGCAATCGATGAAGTCGTAGTCGAAATTGAGCGCTGATCTTCCGTTATTCCCCGACAGATACAGGTTTCCGCTCGTCGCGTTCAACTCCATAGCCTTGCTCTCGAGCGTCATTTTGTAGTCCGCCGTGCTGGCGTACTCGGTATAGATGTAACCGCAGCGCCGTCCGTTGTCGTTGCGCACCGTGATCGTGTCGCCCTCGATCTCGCTTGCCGTCAGCGTGCCGTCAATGTTGACGGCGTCAACGTGCAAGTCGATCGAACCGGTCGAATCAACGACAACACCATTACTGAGAATTTTGAACGTCGTACCGCTGCTGCTGCTCGATACGCTCAGCGTGATCTTGTCAATGCTCTGGTCGATCATGCTCTGTGCTGTGCTGCCGTCGATCTTGCCCGAGACAGTCGTGCGCAAGCCGTTGATATCGGCCTTGATGTTGGTAATGCTGCCGTTGAGGCTCGAAATATTGGCCTCAATGCCGTCAATGGACGTCGACAGCGACGTCACGCGCCCATCAACGCCCTTGACCTTGAGCATGATCTCCTCGCTGGTCTTGGTGATAGTCGAGCGTGTTTCGGCAATCTTGCGATTGAACTCTTGTGTGATGTACCCCTCAGCTGGGTATTCGTCTTCCATCTCTGCTTCCCCGGGGGAAGAAATACCCGCGTATCCGCGCCCATCATCAGAGAGTTTAGAAAGCGGCGAATAAATGCCCCCAACCGTCACGCCGTCGCCCAGCTCTGCCGCCGGATCGATGTTTGCCGCGCCTGCTTCGTACGCCTGATACTGGTAGCCTTTCATGGTTTGCAGTAACGCGCTTACCATTGGCTGCGTGGCGTGAGGGCAACTTGCAATAACTTCCATGCCGGTATCATCGCCCGCCGTCAGGCTGTTTTCATCATCCACAAGCAACGTCACACGGGAAATAGGCTTATACTTGCCGTTGTCGGAAAAACTCGTAATGTCGCCACCGACGTAATATTTATCAGACAAGAATCCTCACCCCTCCAAATGTGATAGCGTTGCCCGCTTCTGTAATGAGATAGTTCGTCTCGGTAGGCATGGACAACAACGGAGTAAGCAACAGTTTCCCTGCATCGGTAATAATCCAGTTCCCGCCGTGCGCCGCTGCGATAAAACATAGCTCATTGCGGATGGTGTAATCATTTGCGGGATAGTCGATGGTATATGAGCTATTGAGCACTGTGCGGCTATCCAGCTCCACGCCCATCAACTGGCAAAAGATATTTACAGCGTCAGGCATAGTCATCGGGAAGTTAAGCGACTGTTCTGGCTCCCACACAACGTCAGCCTTTCTCATAGCGTCGTATGCTTCGAGTTCCCAATAATTCCCATCGCAGGAACGGCGGTTGGTAAAAAACACGCCCTTTGGGATCCAGTCTGTCGCCTGACTGCCATTAACAAGCCTGAGATAGCGATTGATCGTCGCGGCGCGCGGGATATTGTCCGCGACGACTGCGAGTTTCAGCGTCGCGCAACAGGCATTGCCGATGCCAAATTCTTCAAACAGCTGAGATTCAACAGAGTGGGAAACCTCCGCGTCTTTCCCGTATTCCACACCATTGATGATAAATTTGTATTCGCGTTCCGTCCCGGGCTTGTGAAGCAGCTCGCGCCACAGCGCACTTGTCGTCTGCCCCATATCACACCTCGATCAAGTTAAACGTCGCGCCGCCCCACACCTCATTGTCGTCTGCTGCTTCTTCGAGCGTGCATTCCATCGACGAGCAATAAAACGTGCTGGTTCTGACGCCATGCAGATCGAGATACTTGGCCGTGACCGTTGTCTCATTAAGGTCATCATCGAGCTTTGCCAGCTTATCGCGAGGCATAGAGCGCGTTGTATAGTTCAGCTTTCGCTTGCTGGTAATCTTGTCACGGCGCATTTTCCCATCTTTTGTGCGGGTGGTCTTATCGCTGTCGAGGTCGTTGCGGCTCCACCCATAACCCTTTGTGGCGATAAAATCGGAGTAGTCCGTGCCGTTGATAATAAGGACTTCCATGTTACCCCTCCTTAGTACAACAGCACGGGCTTACCTGCCACGCGCGTCATGTTGTTGATATTCTTCACGGTGCTACGTGCGATTTCCTTGCCGTCGAGCTGCACCACGACCGTAGTTGCACCGCCGCCGGATTCCGACATAGCCTGTTTAAATGCTTCGACCATCGTTGCAAGCGGCGTTTCGATGTTCGTCCCGCTTTTCTGGTCGCCCAGCACGGCAAGAAATTCTTTGTTGGGCGGGATAACCGCGCCGGTCGCAAGCGGGATCGCCGCAGTGTTAATGGATGGCATAGCAGCGCGGAATCCGCCGCTCCTTGTAGAGCCAAACCCACCGCCGCGGGAAGAATTGGATGCTGCAATTGAATTCTGCGCCTCAATAAATTTCCCTCTAAACCAACTGACAGCGTTTGCGACCCATGATTTAACGGTTTCCCATGCAGACTTAATGCCAGTTAGAAATCCGTTTATGATTGTTTTGCCGACCTCTTTCCAGTGTGAAAGTGAAAGCTTATTTGCGACGGTAGAATTCCACCAGCTTGTAATATCTCCCCAGACTTCTTTAATTTTGCTCAAAATTGCATCCCAATTAAGGGCCGCAGCGGATACGAGAGAAGCTCCACCGGCAATCATCAGCCCAAAGGCCAACGGCCATGCGGCAGGGCAGAAAATTGCAAGAATAATACCGAGTGCAAGCAAACTTTTAGCTGCAAACAAAAGGATATCCGTTAACTTCTGTTTTACGTTGCTATTCATTTCATCCCAGTTGAGGGCAACTGCCGTCGCAAGAGACGCCGCACCGATGATGATGAGTGCAATGCCAAGCGGGATATTCGCGCCAGAGAAGCACAACGCAACACCGATTGCAAGCGCAAATGTACCAATCAAGACGAGCATGTTGGTAAGTGTTTCTTTTGTCTTGTCGTACATTGCATTCCAATTGATAGCAACTGCTGTCGCAATCATTGCCGCCCCCACCGCCATAAGTCCGATACCGAGAGGAATATTTGCACCGGAGAAGCAAAGAATTGCACCAATCACAAGCGCCGCAGTCCCTAAAATAAGCAAAACATTTGTTATTGCGGCTCTCAACTGGTCGCTCATCGAATTCCAGTTAAGGGCGATTAAGGAAACAAGACTAATTGCTCCTGCCGCCATAAGCGCAATACCGAGAGGAATGTTTGCACCGGAGAAGCAAAGAATTGCGCCGAGAGCAAGCAATGCGCCACTTAAATACGCTGTAATTTCATCAATTTTTGCTTTGTATGCGTCGCTCGTAAACTGATCAAACACGGGGGATAAGCGGTCTGCGAGAGCGGATGCCGCGCCGCCTCCGCCGCCCTTATCGGTTGATAATTGATTGATCTCGTCAAAGCTTGCCAGCGAACTAACGGTGCTCTTCGCCGCAGAGCCGACACTTTCAATTGCATTGGCTTCCTCGTACATACTCTTTGCAGCCGCCGCCGATTTTTTTGTAGTTGTCCCGAAAATCATTGAAACAACATTTGCAATCGCGCTCACAACGTTTGTGAGAATCCTTACCAATGCCGTAAATGCCGGAATAATTACATTGAGCAAAGGCTGCACGAGAGTTAACAATGCGCCCTTTAATTGACCTATCGCCGCCGCTGCATCATCGTTAGCCTGAATGGTTTTCCAGAGATAATTTCTGAGGACAGATAGCGCTTTTGCAATCATCGTAAACACGAATGCGCGAAGGGCAAGTTTCTTAACTCTATTTGCGAATTTATCCATATATGCTTCTGCGCGTTTGGTTGCTACGGACATTGCGTTAGTATTAGTCCCAGCCGCAGAGATTTGTGCCGAAAGCTCACCGGCTTTTTCTTTCGCACGATCAAGGCTCGCGTTGTTCGCATTTATGTACGAATCCGCCTTTTCGATTTTTGCATTTACGGAATTCCACTCTTTTTGAAGCCCATTTACATATTGTGATTGTTCTTTAACTGCGCCTGACGTATAAAACGAATCTCCGCGCTGCATCTGGTCAAGCTTTGCTTTTGCGGCATCGAGTTCTGCGCCAAGCTGCTTTGACTGTTCAAGCAACGGCATTTTTTCTTGCTGTTTTTTATAGATTTTATCGTTGAGCGAATCGATCTTATTTACAAGCTTGTTAAGTTCTTTCTGCGCTTGTTTATCGTCCGCGTCTACAGTAATGACAATGGATCCATCTGCATTCGCCACATGACCACCTCCTATTATTGTTGACTAAATTCTTTTATCGATATATAGTAGCGGGGAAGGGAGGGATTTCAGTGAAAACACTGAAAAAAATACTTTTTTCCTTTTTGGGATGGTTTTGCAGCACAATTGTTCTTCTTCTGTCGGAAGATATTTTCCCAAAAGGACCAGACGGGAAGGTTGGGACGTTCGGGTCTTTGGTCATCGTCTTTTTGCCTATCATCATTGGGGTTCTTTTTGTTATTCGCGTTTATCCGAATATAGAAAAATCAAAATCTCAACAAGCGCCATCCCCCAATCGAATTACTAAACTAAAATTGCAGTTAGTTTCAGGGCTTGATCTGCCAAGCGGTTCTATTTGTGCCGCGTCACTTTCTAATGATTTAATTGAATTCTCTGCAAGCGGACAAACGTTTTCGCTTCCAACAGATAAGCTTATCGACGTATCTGTGATGACCCCGCAAGAAATCCAAACGCAATATGTTTCCAGCGTTGGCGGAGCAGTTGCCGGAGCTATTTTTTTAGGGCCTCTGGGCGCAGCTCTCGGCGGGTCTGCCAAGAAAAAGACAATGAAAAACAAGAAACGCTTTTTGGTAATCACTTACTTTTCTGGCGAAACAAAATACATCGTCTTTGACGTAACGGTTCGCCCGCAAGATGGTAAAATGGTTGAATCCCGATATAAGTCTTTGAAAAAGGCCGATAAAATCATGGTTGATCTGTAAGAATGCCAGCCCTCTATGGGCTGGTTTCTTTTTTCCCTAACCACATATCAATTGTTCTATTTTCTTCGACCGTTCGATGCTCTGGGAGGTCAATGATATCTCGATTCCTCCGGTAAAACTCTCTGTCGGATTTGTCGAGTGCTTTTCCTCTTGCTTGCAAATCCCTAATTCGGATCACCTGGGAGAATAAACAGTCCCCAATTTCCATATATGCGCTAAGAAATGTCCACCAATGGACGCCGCCGGTGTTGGCTTCTGGGTCGTATTCCATTGCTCGAATTTCATAACCAAGAATTCGGTTTACTGGCGATACGACAAGAGAAAAATCTTTTCCCCAATCAACAAGTTTGGGCTGCTTCTTGCCGTTGTCGGCATTCTGCCCGCCATTAGCAAACCAATAGAATTTCTCTATCGCTTCGTCATAATCAGGCAATGCGTCAAAATCCATGTAAAAACGATTGAGGACAACATAAGCGCGTTCTTCATCATCTAAGGCGTCATCATTCAGCGCATCAAAGATATCCAACATTACGCGATAATCGTAGCGGATATCAAACCATTCGCCTTTGATTTCAACCTTTTTGGGAAGCCCGTACTCCATGCTGCAATACCGCCTTTAATGGTTTTTATTTCGATCCAGATACTTTTTAATGCGCGGGTTGGTGAATTTCTGTTCTCTGGAAAACGACGTGTCGATCTCGTCCATAATGGCAAGCATAAGATTGCACCAAACAGGCACACCTTCCGCCATTGCGTATACATTCATGCCGCCAAACAAAGCGTCTGCGACGGGGGCATCAAACACGCTATCGATAATTTTGCGCATTTCCGCATCGCGCTCACGAGCAAAAGCGAAAATCTGCTTTTTATCCCCCATCTTCTCGATCTGGGTCTTATATCCTTCCTGCTTTTTGTCCAGCTCTTCAAACGCGAGATAAAGCCGCTCGACAAAGTTGCTATCGGTCGGGTTAAACGACACATCGCACTTCCCGTTGATGGTATATGTTACAAGGCCGTCTCCAAAATTCAGTTCCATACTTACCTCCGAAATGAGGGCTGACAAATGCCAGCCCTCTTTGATTTAGTCCTCTGTAAACGTGACAGTGCTGCCGGAAATGGACGCAGTGCCCGTCTTGCGCGTGCCGCCAAGCGTCACGTCGATAGGCATACCGATAAAGCCGCCGCCCTCGCCGCCGAGGGAAGAGGGCTTAACCATGCAGGACGAATAGCGCTCCGCAAATACTGCGGTCTTTGCCGTGCCTGCATAAGCGTGGACAATCAGCACGTCCTGATTCGCCAGCGCCGCCGCGTTCTGCTCCTTGACCGCGAGATTCCAAATCTTGACGATGGCAGGATCCCCAGCGTCCAGATCGGACGGGTCAAAGGTCTGCGTGATGATGGGTTTCTTCATGGTCGTGCGCGTTGTGCCAAGAATATCCTTCGAGGAATCCTCCTGCCAGTCGTATTCCATGCTGGAATCCGTGACGCGCGTACCGAAGGGAGACCATGTGGGGGTTCCGGTTTCGCCCGTGTTAAGACACGCGATCAGAAGTTCGCGGTCTACGGTCTGCCCCGCCGGAGTGTTAAATGTCGTATCAGCCATTTTTAATCACCTCGTAGTTCATTTTCATAAGGATTTGGTGATCCTCGTCGCCGTTCTCATACATGGCGAAAAGAGAGGATCGTGTTGTAGGCTCAATGCGGATTACTTTTCGACCGTCCCCGATAGCGGGCGGCTTTTCGCTTGCTGCCCAATCGCCAAGGGCGTTGAGCGTTTCATCTGCCTTGAGCCGTTTGTCGTTGCTATTCCCCGGCTTCATGCGGTAGATGACCTTAAATTGGTATTCCGCCTGATACCCGCCGAGAATGTATTTCTTGACGATATACGCCGCCTGAATCGTAGACAGCGCCATCGCCGCAGTATCAGCGGGAAGGAATTCGAATCGAATCAAATCAACCGGCTTATCGGGGAATGTGTTCAGCCACGCAAGCAGCTTGCGGGAGACCTGATCTTCTTCCGCCGCCGAAACCGTCTTTTTAATCTGTTCCAAATTTCTTCACCGCCTTATCTGCTACACGCACCCACTTATCAAGGTTTTGAGCTTTAGATGCTTCAAACCAATGCGCTTGTGCTTGCGGGTGCATCGTCTTGTTGAAAACCAAATTGCGGTCTGTGACCACTTTCGTTCCGCCCTTCGGCGCGTATGTGCTGCCGGTGTTTGGGTCAACCATTACTTTCCCGTAATACAAAAACCGAGCATACGGGCCGGGGTAAACGATAACGTTTCCGCCAGATGGTCCATAGTCCCCAGCGGTATATCCCTCAATTCGCGTCCTGTTTGCCAAACTACCGGTTAACGCAGGGACAAACGGGTCTGTATCCGCCCGTATTTGTTGAGCAAGAGCATGTTCGGCCTTGCTGCAACCTTGCGACAGCTTTTCCCTAAGCGCGTCCATTCCATCGGTATGCACGGAAATCTTGATGCCCATTACGCACCTCCGACTTCCCAGTGCTGCATATCGGTGCTACCGTAGTCCATTGCATCGACTTTCGTCACGTTGTAGCAATCGTCATGGCTCAGAACGACAGTCATGTTGTCCGACACGAATTTGCCCTTTACAAAGCACGTCATGCCACCGTTACCCTTGTATGAGAGCGTCCATAGGTTAGCCTTGTCCGCCGCTTTGAAAAACGATTGCGGACCGATGTAGGATTTCGGCTTACCCGTTACCCCGTCCACCGCTTCTACGGAGAACGGGATATACAGATTAACCGCGTCCGCCCCTTCAAGGCCGCTTTCGCGCACGTTCACGCCTTTAGACGCTTGGAGCATCACGCCGCGCAAGATCGTGGTATAGACCTTTTCGACCTCATCAAGAGTTGTCGGGTCGATCTCCTGCACAATGTTGTAGATCGTTACAGTGTGGGGAGCGTACATCTATACCCACCTCCGCGATACAGTAACCCGGTATGTGCAAGGTATTCCATGCACGTTTCTGCCAGCAGTTTCTTTGCCCCGCCCGTCGCATTGAGGGCAGACAGGGCAGATTCACCGCCTGTTGCAAGCGTTCTGGAGTAACTGCCTACCGTTTCGCTTTTTACTTCCGCATCATTTGCCGCGGCATTGGCAAGATTTTTCATTGCCAGTGCTTGTGCGGCTTCGATGACCGCGTACTTATCCACCAACGCGCAGCAGCACATTTTTACCGCGTCCAGATCAGCGTTATTCGCTGCCTTGTTACGGGTGTAGTAATCGAGGAAGGAGCTGGCGCGGACAGCAAGACGCGGGAAGTCATTTTTGCTCACAGCGCCCATGTAAGTGCCGGAGTAGTATTCAAAGTCTGCGTAAGTCATCAGCGCCCTCCTTCCAAAACTGCGAGAATTTTAGCCTTTTTCATCGAACTGCTGACCCCTTCCACCCCGTTTTCATCGGCATACGCAAGCATTTCAGCTTTTGTCATGTCGGAGAACGCCGGAGTGTCAGGGTCAGGCTCATTCAGCAGTTCAGTTAGCCCCCCACCGCCGGGGTGATGGAGCCGACCACCACGCCGTCGATACGCTCAGCGAAAAGAGCCATGCCGTTGATAACGGTGTCAGATGCGGTCATGTTGGTGTAATCGGGCTCCTCATGGATACCGATATAGCCGGTGGCATCGGTGGTGAAATCGAACACCTCGCCAAGATCAGCGCCGTTCACAGGAATGTAGTACAGGGCAATGTTGTCCTTGGCGGTGGCGTAAATCTTGCCCTTGGGAACGCTGGAATTGAGAATCACGGTGCCAAGGCCGAGGAAGTTCTCAACGTAAGTCATGCCGAACGCGGTCTGCAAGGTAATGTTTGCGCTTGCGAGGTAGTCAGCAACGTCCAGCGGGTTCAGAAAATACACCGCACCGATCTCGTCATCTTCAAACAGCACCTGCAGCTGGCCCCATGCCTGTGCCAAGGTTGCCTGGAAGGTCGCACCAGATGCCGTGCCCGTGCCGGTTGCGAGGAAGTCGAAAAAGTCTTTTCGGATACCCTTCTGGACGTCCTTGAGCATTTCGTCGGTAGTCATCTCTACCGCCTGATCGTAGCCGCGATCGGTGATTGCTTCGGCAGAGGTGGCTTTGCGCCACTTCTTAAGCGTAATCTCCTTGTAGTTCACGGCTTCGGTCTTGTACTTGCTAAGGGGGATGGTCTCACCCTCAGCAACAGCGCCGCTCTCCAGCGTGCCAGTGGCCTTGTAGCTCTTGAGCACAGTTCCAGCCTGCTTTGCGATCTTGCGGGTCACACCCAAGGCCTCCATCAGCTTTTTGATGGAATAGCCGAACATTTCGGTAAATTCAATTTCGCGCACACGCGCGAGGTCAGCTTTCTTAATGAGATTAGGATCAGCAGCCATTTTTATTCTTCCTTTCTAAACAAATCCATATTTGCGGCGATTGCAGCGCGCCGCTCCGCTCTTTCATTGATTTGCATAATCTCGTCCTTTGTCATCGGTTTCCCGCCGCCGTTAAAGCGCGCGCCAGTGTCGAAGCGAACGGTCTGCTTGGAGACAAGCCCCTTGTAAGTGCCGTCTACGAGCGCATCAAGAGACTTGGTGTCCTTGATCTTTTCTCCGTCCAGCTCCAATGCGGCCATTTCTTCGCCGCAGCCGCGCATAGCAAGGTCGAGATTCGCGCCGGTGATGTTTTTGCTCTTAAAGTAAGCACGCACGGCCTTTTCCTTTGCCGCCTTGCTTTCCTTTGCCGTGATGTCGGTCTTAAAGGCTTCAAAGGCCGAGTGTTCTTTCTCGTACTTCTCCTTGTAACCGCCGTCACCCGCCGCCTTGAGGTCGTCCAATTCCTTCTGGACACCGGGCAGCTTCTCCGCGTCCGCCTTGTACTTCGTGAGATCGTCCTTGAGGGGGTCAACCACGCCCAGATGCAGCGCAACCAAGCGATTTTCGATCTCTTCGGTGCAAGCCTCGCCGAGAATATTCCTGATTTCCGCTCTCGTAAATTTCGCCATGTTATTCGTTCTCCTTTTCCTTGGCCCCAATTCTTCGGGGGCGAACGTTGTATAAAAACCGCTGTACCTTGCGGGTTTTACCTAAAACAAAAGAGCCACCCACCGAGAAAAACTCGGTAGCTGGCTCCTATTGCCCTTTCCCGCGCCCTATTACGCGGGAGTTGAATATTTGATTGTTTTCTTGACCTCTAAAACGATGTACCCGTCGCCTTTTCGGCGTATTTCAGCATCGTTTCCGCGCTTCAAAATTGCATCGATTGCCTTTTTGACTTCTTCCCAGTTCAATACAGCACCTTCATTCTTTCCCGCTGCTCCGGCAGTCCTGCCGCCACGCTGAACGCTTTGTATTTCGCGTTTAACCGCCGCAGCCTTATGTTTACCGCAGTCTCATCTTCATGCAATCCTGCGGCCTTGTAAGCAGCTTTTTCGCGCTTTAGTTTGCGTGCCTCGCGCTCAACGCGCCGCTGCATCTGCGTTGCTTCGTATGCAGTGTATTTCTTTCCGTCAAAATCGCATCCGAGATCATCATCAATATGGGCAAGCTGTTCGTCTGTGTATGTGCGTTCGCTTACGCCCTCAACCCAAACGTTGCGGCGATGCCGACAGTTAGCCCCCTCAAGTCCATCAACAGCCCCAAGACCGCACACATCGTAAATGCTCGGGTAGATGTCCCCTGCGCGAATACTGTATACCTTGCCTTGCCAGTCCTTATGGCTTGACCACGGTGACGGCCCAGGCTTATCTCTCGCGCCAGCATGGGCGGAAACCTCAAAATACGGAGTTTCGAGATACTGCGCCGACTGCTCCGTATATTTAGCGCAAATTTGATTTACGCCAGTCATCACGGCCCTGCGCGCCGCCACATCGATCTGATCTCGATGCCCGCTCTCATAGTCAACGACCTTCAAGCCGCTGTCTGCAAGCTGCTTTACTGCCGTCTTAATGGCTTGATTATAGTTGATCGCGCCGCTCTGCACCTGCATCACCGCATTATCAAGCGCCCATTGGTACGATTTGGCAGGGGGCAGCATTGTGCGCCCAGCGTCCACTAAAAAGCCCATTGAGCGCGTTATGTTGCGCATTGTTTGCTTCGTCTGCTCGTATATTGCCCAAGTATCCTCTACGCTTACCAGCGTTTCCGGCTGTGTGATGTGCGCAAGGGCGATAAGCTCGGTGTAATACTTCTGGTTGCGCTCCACCACATCGTCAAGCAGCTCATTCAACTTCGTTTCGCTGATACCGGAAGTTTTGCGGATTGCCTTCTCAATCTCTTTCAGATCGATACCATGCGCCCGTAGCGCCCGAATATCCTGCACCGTTACCTCGTTCAGCTCATCTGCAGCTTTAAGTCGGGAGCAGATTTCTTCCAGCAGCGTGATTTCAAGCGCACGGAACAGTTCTGCCAGTTCTTCCGGCAACGCGTCAAGCAAGGCGGGGCTAAAAGGGTAAGGACGCATGCGCCGTCACCTCACTCAATCTCCTCTTCCGGCTCTTTTGTCATGTCCTGCATCTTCGGCAACGCCGCCTTTGCAGTCGCTTCGTCCTCGTTCATCCACTTCATGCGGAACTCCCAATCGTTCATAATGCCTGCCTGCAAGAGCTGCATATCACGGGAAAAATCGGTTTGCTTGTCCTCAATGATGCTGTCATCAAAGTCAATGGAGATTTCAACTTCCTCATCAAGTCCTGCGTCCATATAGCGATTGCCCATGCGAAGCAAAATGCGACACAGCACCGTAATCGCTTGCTCGAGGATAATTTCATGCTTCCTAATCGTGCGGAACATGGTGCTATTCTCGCTAATGACCTGTGTGGCCGTGGCAATGCTTGTCTGATCGAATTTGTAATGATTCTCGCCAAAGCCGCATTTGCTCGACAATATGTTGAGCATATCTTGCATACCGGTGTTAAACTCTGCTGTGCGCAGCGTCATATCGACCTGTTGCAAAATGTTTCCATCAGATGCGCGATCTTCCGGGAGAACGTAGTAAACCGTTTCGCGCTTATCAAAGACCGGCCTACCGTTGATGTCCTTGGTTGCTTCCGACTGTACCACGATGCGCTTTTTCCCCAGCACAAACTCATTCACATAACTATCGTATGTAATATCAACGCTTTTGAGCTGGTCGATGGCGGAAGCGAACACTGCAACGCCCATAGGGTTATCTTCATCAGAGTTCGCAATGTTCAGACGGTCAATGACAAACTGCGGCTTGGCGCTTCCTGTGTGGACAACAGGGGGAATTGCTTCAAATCCTCTCACGCTGGTTAATGGGACTTCCTCCGCATCGTACAGGTGGTTTTCAATGTCGTATTCGCCACCGTTCAGCCGATGCACCTGAATGTAGATGTATTCCGTATCATCAACTCGTTTTGTCCATGCAAAAGCGCACTCACGAATAATGCCATTGTCCCACGTCAACGGGTAGATGTTTGCAGCGGTTACATAGTTGATATGAATTCTTCCGGGGTTAGCGATCTCTGCTGTATCAGGGTCAACGCTCATATCCTCCATGATTGGAACATAAGCAACTGTACCAACAGCGGATTTCCGCTCCTGCAATTCATTGGATTTGACTTCCCAGTTATTATCGGCAAGAATCGCATCTACAAATTCCTGCTCCTTCTTGCCCTCAAGCGTGATATTCACGCGCTCGTTCATCAGCAGGTTCGCCCAGTCCTCGCAGACTTTCTTGCCCATGTTGACGGAATATCTGTGGCATTCCAGTTCTTCGATGCCATTCCACACCGTATAACTGTGGAAGTCTTTTACATCGCCGTCATACCATGATTTCCATACATCGATCAGGTCGTAGAATTTGCTATTGATCGTGTCAAAGCCCAATTCTTTAAGTGCTCTGCGAATGTTCACTGTTTCACCGTCCTCATGTGCCCTGCGCGCTCCAATTCCTTGTAGTACGGCTCAATGCTGTACTCAAATGCGTCAAGGCTGTCAATATCAGATGTTCCATCGTCAAGGCGCTCGTCCTCGAACTTGTCAGGATCATAAATTGCAGTTTGCAGTGCATCAATCAAGTGCGGACAGCTGCGCGAAACCTTAAAACGCCCCTGCTTCATCAGCAGCACCACGAGCCTGATTCTATCTGTAATTTGCAGTTTCATTGCGTTCTTGACCTGCGTGCCGAGGTGCATCTTCTGCGCGGTATGATCTAATCCACGAATTAGCACCGTTTCCGCACTGTCTGCCCGCGTCTGGCTGTATCCGTACTTTGCCGTAACCATTTGGCAGAACATAGCAAAGCGCCTATTCAGTTCGTCAGGGTCAATCTCTTCGTTCTTGATGTATTCCTCTTCCAGCGCGGCCACTCGATAATCTTTTGTAATCCCGGTCGCCTGAAACTTTGTCGCGGATTTCGTGCCGCCGAAGTCAACGCCAATGGAAATAACGGAGAACTTTGTATCGTTTTCTTCCGCCCATTTCAACGGATCGTCGATCAAATACTTTTCTGTGTCGTTAGCAAAGTCTTTGTAAACAATGCCCTCGGCAGCTACCCATAATCCGCGCACATACCGGTCATAGAAAATGCCGGCATACATGTTTTCATAGCGCGCAAGCGTTTTCTCGCTCAGACCTGGGTTGTCAGTCATCTCGAAGTGCAGATATAGCGTGTTCCGTTCGCGGTGTCGCTTAATCCACTCCTGATAGAACCAGTGATGCGGGCTGCCGGGGTTACATGAAAACCACAGCTTCGCGCCGTCCACAGAACATCGCGCAAGCGCCTGTTCCACGAACGAGCGTGGCATCAGCACCACTTCGTCCAGCAGCACACCCGCCAGCGTGCGGCCCTGAATCAGCGTATAGCTGGCCTCATCCTTGCCGCCGAACACCTCGAAGTAATTCGTCACGGCACCGCGCCGCACTTCCATAACCTTGTCGCCGCGCCGCCAGCGGATGATATAGCGCTCCTTTGCCAAACTCATCGCCGTAAACGGCACGATGATGTTCTTGGTGCAGCTATCCACCGTGCGTCCACACACGCCGAAACGCTGACCGCTGAAATTCTCCATCGCCCAGTGGACGAACGCCCACATCATGATGGAGGTTTTGCCGGAACGCACAGCGCCGTCACAGATCAGCGCGTCATACTTGGAATAGGGGAAAGCGAGGATTTTTGCTTGCTTTGGGCTAATCATGTGGCATAAATACAACTACCATAGACGGAAATGGAGCAGAATTTTTACTTCCGCCGAATTTTAATCGTCCTCTAATAAACCGAATTTCCACATTGTTTCTTTTGTATATGTAATCGTGGAACCATTTTGTATCTGTTCTGGCAGGAAGTAGCATTACGACGGTAGCCCCGCTAACGGATGCAAATAACGCTCGCCTCACCCATTGCCCGATGCCGCGCCCATATGGAGGATTGCACCACACGGTTCCTTTCCACGGATGTTCCAGTCCGTCTTGTTCCTCCGTATAGAACTTGTCGCATTTTGCATTTTCTGGAGTTGCACACACATCAAGTGTAAATTGAAATTCATTATTCAGTTTATCAAACAAATCTTGTGGCGTTTCCCATAAGTCTGTTTTACTAGAAAACATTAATTCTGTATTCATGTGTCACTCTCAAGCTCCTTTGCCATTTCCTTTAGGCTCTGACTGAGCGCGTCTTCCTTTACCGTGTCGGCAGGACTGCCGCCGATCATCGCCCACTTGTCGATCAGCGTTCCCATTGCCGTGGTGATCTGGCTGAGATTTGCCGCCGCCAGCTTTTCGGGGTCGTTGAGCATTTCAAGCCCCTTACCGATGAACGAACACACAAGGTCTTTGTGGTCGTTCATGTATTCCATCACATCGGCGGTGTTCTCTTCCTTTTTTTGTTCGCACTTTTCCACAATGTCGGCATTCGCCCGCACAAGGTTCTTAACGGTTGTTGCGGACACTCCGTTGATTTTCGCTGTGGCGCAATAGTTGTTCGTCTGCACATAGTCCGCCAGTATTTTCTTTTTCTGCCGGTCTGTCAGACGCGTAGCCATGTCATCACCTCGTCGCTCTCGCGCGCAAAATGTCGCTCTCTCTCTTTTCTTTTGGGGGATTATAGGGGGTAAGATAATACGGGGGTTGCAAGGGGGAGAAGAAGAAAGGGGGAACAAGGGGGCTTTTCTTTTCTCTCTCTGAGCTATGCGTTTGCTTGCATTTGCTTACATTTGCTTTGCTTCTGATTGCATTCCTTGCGTTAATTGCTGTCGTGCTGCGGTCTAATTTCATCCGCCCGTCACAGTCTATTACCGCTTTGATACGCCGATAAGCGTTGTCAAATTATTTTTGCTACCAGCCCCCGCCCCTTGGCCTTACATAGCAGACTTTACCCGCCCCGAAGGGCCACAACGCCGCCCACATTTGGCGTTATTCTTTCCATTGGCCGTCTTTCTCGCTTAGATTGTCACACGCTACCGACAACTACGCTCCGAAAAGTCGTAGCCCCTATTCCGTCAGGTCAAACCGGTCTTGACGCATCAAGACAAGCGCAGTTTTCAGCGAGCTTTGTCATTTCCATGTGAGCCATGACGACAACGGTCTCACATTGTCCGGGCGCTACCCGGCCACTGGCACAGACGGTGGGGCTCGGACCCACGACATACCGGCTCACGAAGTCCGGTGCTTTACCAACTGAGCTACGTCTGCGTATGTCCCCGCTGGGCCACATCGTTGAGAGGTGCGCGGGGTCCTGTGCCGCATGAGAGGTGCGACCTCTCGGCCCTGATCGTGGGCTGCATCGTGCGTGCGGCAAATCGCGGGGGGCGGTGTGAAAAGATGAAAAGCACCGCGCCCCGCTATGGCGCAGGAGGTAAACGCCATAAATGAGAGAACCGCAAAGGCTTTTACACCTCTGCGGTTCAATTTTCTCATGATTGCAATACCCTGACTCACTTATAAGTGAGTTTTGCAAAATATTTTTATAAACTTTTTGGATAGTCCGACCTGCCAAGCAGGTAGTCAATCGACACGCCGAAATAATCAGCAATGCTTATCAGCGCGTCCATTGACGGTTTCTGCGTCCCCATCTCATAGCGCTTGATGGTGTTACGGTTCAGCCCGCACAGCTCAGACAGAACGCAGCGCTTTAATTGCTGGCGTTCGCGTAACCTCCGCAGCCGATCAGGAAACGTGCTCATCGCATCACCTCAATCATCTCCCGCGCTGTTGATCAGCCTGTCAAGATAGAATCTCGCCTTTCGCAGATCTTCCTTGCCGTTTTTCAGCGGCCAGCGCCACATGTACTTGAGCACCTGTCCCGTCAGCCATGCTTGCATCGGGTCTTTCTGGCACGTCAATGCGGCCGCAATGGCGTCGATGCACTCGACCCCTCCCGCCGTGTAATGCGCGGGGTGACTTACATTGTCATGCTCGATGCACGGGCTATTGGCAGGTGCGCTCCCTCTCGGCGGTGTACTCCATTTAAACGGATCGTTACTCATGGCGCGCCACCTTCCGCTTCACCCACGCCCACAGGTTTCTCCACGGATGGGATTCTGCGTAATTGGCGCGCTGCTCGGCGTTGTAGCGCTTGTCACGCATTACATCAATGACCGTCCCCTTAAAAGCAAGATCGTCGTTCGCCCGCCCAAGCGCCGCCTCAGTGTCAGTGAGCGTGGTTTTCAAATCGGTCACTTCCCGCTTCGACGCCTGCCAAGCCCTCCAATACCCCTGTCCTTGATCGTTCAAAAGCTTAGATGCGGCTTTTGACGCGTCTAAATCCGCTTTCAGATTCGCAATCACGTTCTCGCGGGTGATGGCTTCGCCGTTCATTTGGTCAAACTGCTCGGTCAGGGCGGCGTTTACCCGCTTTAATTCCTGCACTTCTGCCTGCGCGTCCTCCACCATCTTCGCCATCTGGTCTTTGGTGTACTTCTTGATGTTGATGCTCATAATTTGGCTCCTTTCATTCGTAGCTGTTCCTCTTTCCCGCGGTCGCTCACGATGCTCACGACCTTCACGTCGCCGTAGCGCTCAATGTCCATGGCGATGCGCTCCTTGATGCCCTGTGCATCAGCGGCGGGGACGTTGGCTTTAATCGTGATCGTCAGCATGGAATGCCTCCCTCTCAATCTCAAGCGAACGTTCGCGCAAGTCCCCAAATCCATACTCGTCTTGCCAGCCTAATTCAGAAGACGCTTTCTGACAGCTCTCGCACAGATAGCACGTCCACGGCGCCCCATCGAAAACGCAACTGCGCTCCATCATGGCCCCTTGCTCGAATTTTCTCCCGCAGCCGAAGCACACATGAGCCGCCCGCGTTTTAACAACTTTTCGCCCAACAACGTCCATGTGTTACCCCTCCTTCGGCTCTCCGTAGCTGCAAAAATTGTCCGGCGCAATCTCCATATCGCTGATGTCGCAGATGAGAAAGTTGTTAGCGTTAACCGTCGCGTTAACAAGATACTTGCAGCCCTTGCACCGCACCACCGGCACAACGTCAGCGGCGGGAGCATCTTCAATTTCAAACTCATCCGAGAGCCACTTAAACACGTACTCAAGGCAATATGAGCTGAACCCAACGTGATAATCTTGATCTACCGGGTCAAAATACAAAATGTTGAAATACGGCCTGTCAGGCGTCCCGGAAACAAAAATTTTTGCAAAGCTGGTCTTTATTTTGTCCTTGAGGGTGCAAACATCTGCACTCTGCATTTCTTTTTCAACCATTGTTAGACCCCCTTTGGTTTATCCAGTGGCAAGCAAGCGCACTCGCAGTATTTGACGTACTGATCGAGTGGAACAAGTACGGTGTCATATTTTTTGTATTTCTTGCAAAACCCGATACACATCTGCACCGGTTCATCCACCTTGCATACATCGCCAGCACCATAACCGCTTTCCTGCCACTCTTCGAGTGAGTACACTTCTGCGTTGTTAGGATATTGTGTATAACCGCCAAACGACCGCTTCTCTTCGCCTTTTGTTCTGCTTCCCCACAGCCAGCACGGCATACCGAACTTCCAACCGTATATCGTATGCTTGATACTGACCGCAACAAGGTTTCTTTCACCCATTGTCTGCCCTCCTGTTCCATGCTTTGACCGACGATTCTACGGCGCTGGAGTCGTATTCCAACTTGTCTTTTAGCACCATCGTGCTCACATAGCATCTTGTGCAAACTACTCTTACCCCGCCATTTACAAACAGCCGGGCTTCTCCGCCGCAGAACGGGCAAGGTTTCAGGTCATACATCCTTCGTCGCCTCCACATAGCACCAGCTCTGAGGCGGGCGCTTGATTGTCCGGCCGTCACAGTCCATTTTGCTGTAGTTGTAATAAGGACAGGCACAGCAATCCGACTCGACTTTACATAGACCCTTGAACTCGCTCAGTTTCTTCGGCGTATCGTAGATTTTTAGGTCGGAGATGTGCCAGCCATAGCCGGTTCTCCCGTTGCCGATGTAGTCAGCAAGCTCCTCGTATGTAAGACAAGATCGCTCCATGTGCTCGAAAAACCAGTTCTGAATGCCACCATTGTCGAAAACATTGATGGGAAATATCCGGTCGCACACAAACTCGCCGATTACCTTACCATTTCCAAGTGGGCAGTTCAGTGATTTCATCGACCCCGTATCTAAGTAGTCCTGCATCAGACGTTCCGGTGAAATAGGAATGTTCAGGTCAGGTCTACCGCTGGTGCAGTAGATATAGCACTTAAACGGCGTTTCCAACTTCGGACGGGTCTTTCGCACCTCAACGGTTTTCTCACCGCTGATAATCTTCTCGCACCACTTCGGGCGGATGCTCAACATAACAACCTTACTCATTTCTTCATCGCCTCCAATGCTCTTATATCCGTCTCTGTCAATGTGCGGTTGCTTGCAATATATGTTACAGCCTCACTTCTGTTTTGGCAGGCTACACACTCACACCTATTGCAACTACTTGACGTGTTTTCTCGAAAAGGGCATGAATAATTAAAGCAATCCACTATTTCATCGCCTCCAATGCCGCTTCCGCCTCCTCGCGGGTCAGGAATACGGTCTTGCCAAATCCGTTTAGCGATACGCCATACTCCCGCCCTCTGGCGCCTATTGGCTCAAGGCCAATAAAGCCGATTTTATTGCCCATACCAATCTGCTTGACCTCGCACTCGCTTATATGCTTATCCGTGTCCATCAAGGCGAACACCCGCTGGCCCACCTTGCACGGCAGCACCACCAGCCGCCCGTCCTTGTCGGCTTTCAACAGCTCCCGAATCCGTTCTGCCTTTGACGTGTCATCGCTAAAGGCAGATTCAATGATGACCTTTGCGTTTTCGCACTGTTCCGGCGTCAGTCTCGTGTCCTCGTAGGCGGCGAGGCGATTGATGATGTCCCGGATATCAGCGTCGCTGTAAGCTTCGATTAAGTCCCCAGATAATTTGCTGATATACGGCTCTTTCGGGCGATACGTCAGTCGTTCCATCACTCCGCCTCCTGCATCTTACTAATCACTTTTCGAATCACATCGCCGCCGTAAGCGTCTTTTGTCAGCTCCAAAAACTTCGTCAGTGTCATCATGCCATGCTTGAGGTCTACACCGTGGTCTCGGGCAAACTGCTTTCGCCCCATGTCGCATGAGCCGGTCAAGCGATGATGCCAGTCGTAAAAATACTGTGTCGGATATGCTTTCTCTCGGTCTGTTTCGCGCAGAAACGTATCAATTCGTTCATCTTCCGGCATATCCTCGAAAAGCTTGTCTCGCAGTGCCTCCATTGCTTCGCGCAGCGTTTCCCCGTGTGCAAAAACATTGTCTTGCTTGACGATGTAGCACGGCGTGAGCGTCAAATCACCGTTCAGGATTGCCCCGTGCGCGGTGTTGCCGCGCACGGAACGAATCAGCGTATTGACACCGTCGATTTTATAGACAGCTTCCCCATTGAAGTTTTTAATGCCGTAGCCGTCGCCGGAGCCGTAGCCGTAGCTGGAGCCGTCGCCGGAGCCGTAGCCGTCGCCGGAGC
>ERZ779850.744-NODE-744-length-37591-cov-5.657316_pt1 | contig 37591 bp, 34 predicted proteins | sample MGYA00511249_ERZ779850 | MGnify/ENA primary metagenome ERZ779850 (study PRJEB29588, sample SAMEA2162475) | human gut metagenome | biome: human gut; feature: human-associated habitat; material: faeces | place: Denmark | collected 2008/2010 ...
GGAACCGAAGACCATCGAGGAGCGGATCGAGTATTACAAACGTAAGCAGGAACTGACCGAACGTTACGAACGTTATACGGCCCAGGTGCAACACCTTGACGAGTTGCGGGCAAAGGTCGAAGAGGTGAACAACAACGCCGACGATTTCGGGTCTACCCGGGACAAATACCGGTTGCAGTTGTTTGCTCCGGCGGCATACCGTGACGAATCGGTGCTCTCCATTACCAACGAATCGCTCATCGATGACGTGCTCGATCTCCTTAAAAATCGAATGCTGAAAAAGGCCGAAGAACTCAAAGTCGAAATTTCGGCATAAACCAAAAACAAGAGGGGCGGCAGTACCGCCCGCCGCCCCTTGATTAAATTTTAACCAACGATTAAAATTCAATACAATGCAGAACAAAAGTACAAAACCCAGTCCGAAAATGCAAGAGAAGCGCGCGAAACTCATCGCGTTATCCGCCGAGGCAAAAGCCCTTCGCCAGTTGAAAATCGACACGGCGAAGACCGTAGAAGAAGCGGTTTTTTGGCAGACGCGCACGATCAATTACATGCTACTGAATTACATCTACCCGAACGCCGGGCAGCGCTTCGAGACCTTCAAGGAGTGGAAAGCCCAGGGCGCCACGATCAAAAAGGGAGCAAAGGCCACGATCATCTGGGGCCAGCCGCGACAGGGAGTCGCCAAGCCGGAACAATCCGAACCGACCACCGCGAGCGCAACCGCCGCGGCTACACCCCCGACCGATGACATGACGCCGGAGCAGTACGAGTTTTTCCCGATCTGCTTCCTATTCTCGGAAGAAGATGTTTTTTTCACCAATGCCGAAAACGACGCGCAACCGACGACGACCGAGGCCGCGCCCATCACGCCGGACGTCCCGGTGATCGACAGCTCCGCATTTAATGAATTGTAGACATGGAAACGAAGACGAAGACCCCAGCACCCCAGCGTCCCGCGATCGACTGCCGTCGTTGTGTCCGATACTACTTTTGTCGGATTGCCGCCGTCCTTCCCACTCTTACCCGGTTTTTTGACGTTGAACATTGCAACGGTTTCGAGGAGATAAGCAAATGACACCGGGAGTTGCCGCCGAAAAATCGGCGGCCGCTCAAAGCGGTATCTCCATTAACGTCGCAGCCTTTGGCTGCGGCGTTTTTTTGTTGGCCTTTTGATAGAATGTAAGGCCAACGAAAAACCATTCCGATAACTGTTGTCTACTTTGACTACCTCCATTCCGTTAGGCTCTTGGAGTCTCTACATTGCGGTATGTCAAAGAGTTGCAAGGTGTTGCGAGCAACATCTGTGCCGATGGTGGGATTGCCGCACGGGGGTGCGGCAGGGTAGCGGAGCCGCATGGCGGCACCCCCTGCCTATGGTGGCATTTCGTCATATATCACCCCCCCCCTCATTTTGCGGCCGCAAGGGGCGGAGAGGGCGGGCCGGCCTCTTCCCCCTCGTTGCGGCGAAGTTTTGCAAAAAACTTCGCCGCAACGAGTTCTATTTCAGAGAAATAGTTGATTTTTACCTCGAAAAACCACAAAAAAATCGGTTTTTTCTTGGAAAAAATCGGCTTTTTGGGCGGGCGTGCCCAAAAAGATAGCGGTATCGGGATCCGGTTGCCCCGTGTCCTTTGCAACGCGGGATCCTCGATGTATTTTTGATCTGTGAATTTGTACGACGCCATAAAGGAGATGCGCCGAATATCGGCAGAAAACGGGGTATTCAGCTTCGTCTTCATGTCGTACAATTCATCGGAACAGCGGAGTGATGGTGTGATTCACGTTCGGCGAGGGCGCCTTCTCAAACGTGAATCTCTCAAACATCACAAGAATGCAGAGATTGTCGAGGCTTATATTGATCTCGACACAATGCAGAGTAAGCGGTTCTACCAGCCTCTTCTGATGAGTTTCAACGGTCAAAAAGTAATTCTGCGATGAGTTCAATCAAACAGATTTCCGATCATTCATACGCACTGCACCTAAACGATGGACGTGTTTTCACGCTTTCGAATCACCGAGGCAGTGATCTCGATTCACTCGTCTGGCACACGCAGACCCGCAACTGGGAGTATATGCCTTGCTCCGTAGGTGGTCACCGGGTTATTCCTTACGGTTTCGATAATTTGTTGCCTTCGCAGTTGCGAAGGGTCGTCGATGACAATAATCTGGCCCCTGGTATCATCGATCGCCAAATGGGATTGCTGTATGGACAGGGTGTATTTCTGAACCAACTTGTTTTCGAGAACGGCGAGATCTCGCACAAATGGACGGAGGACCGAGAAATTCAGTCGTGGCTGGACGATTGGGATTATCTGTCGTATATCAAAGGGGTGATGACGGATTACCTCTATCTGAAAGGATTCTTCGATGCCAAATATCTTGCCCGGGGCCATCGAATCGGTAGAGCTCCGAAGATTGCCCGATTGGAACACATTCCGGCAAAAAATGCCAGACTTGAATGGACGGATTCCCGTAATATCGCCGACGTGAAGCATATCTTGGTCGGGGATTTTGAATACGCATGCACGAATACGGGAATCCGCAGTTACCCGATTTACAACCGGCGGCGGCCCGACCAGTTTGCCGCTTCGGCTTCTTACAACTACACCTATTCGTTCTCGCGTGATTTCTATGCGGTGCCCCAATACTGGGGAGCCTTGCGATGGATTATTCGGGGGTCGGAAATTCCCACGATCTTCAAATATGTCACGGATAATGGGCTTAATCTGGCGTATCATGTCCACAGTCCGAAGGGATACTGGGACGACAAGCGCGATATTCTCCGACGAATACATGTGGATTGGTCGGAAGCACAGATTGAGCAGGAAATTTCTCGGTTGAGTACCGAATTTCTCGATACGCTGACCGAAGTGCTGTCGGGCAAGGAGAATGCCGGTAAATTCTTCCACACCCTCGACGTTCCGGACGAATCAGGCAATGTTCACTCCTGGAAGGTAGAGGCCATCGACCAAAAGATAAAGGATTTTGTCGATTCGCAGCTTCAAATTGCCGAGGCGTCGTCGTCTGCCATCACGTCCGGCATGGGGCTCCATCCGTCACTCTCGAATGTGATGGTGAACGGAAAACTTGCATCCGGCTCCGAATTGCTGTATGCTTTCAGATTGCATCTGCTGTCGTCTGTTGAGATCGCATCCAATGCGATTTTGGAGCCGATCAACCAAGCAATTGCCTTCAATTTCCCGGGAAAGAACCTCCGGTTGGGCTTTTATCATCAATCCCTAAAAGCCGAGGAAGCATTGAGTACAAACGACCGAATCAAAAATCAATGATATGACAGCTCTGTTCAATAAAGACGGCCTCGGTGCGGAAGAACTGAACCGACTGACAGGTTCGTATTATGCCAGCAATAAATATGAGAACATCTCGGCCGAGATTGATTTCGCAACCAACGAAGTCGCCGGGATTGTCGGCAAGGAGATTGTCGAACGAGCCGGAACCGAATACCAGGAGGGAACGCAATCGGCCTTGGTAGCTTTGGTTCAGATGCCGATTGCGTGTCTTGCCATATCCCGCCACTTTCAGCAAATGGGAGTCAGCCACGAAGACGCCGGGCGGAAACTGAAAATCGACGAGAACGAGAAAATCCCGTTTGAGTGGATGCTCGACCGGGACGATCGGGCGATGCGCGAACGGTATTATCGGTCTCTCGATGCTCTGTATTCTTTTCTCGAACAGGAGGACATTGCCGAATGGCAGCAATCACCCGTGCGCAAACTGCTATCCGGGTCGATTGTCCGGGGGCTCTCTTCTTTTGAGCAGGTGTACCCGATTGAACATTCTTACTACACCTATTTCATGCTTCAGCCTCTTGTCATCGAGGCGCAGAATGCACGTCTGCGGAAGATGCTCGGCGACAAATGGGATCGGATCAGCTCGGCCGACGTTGCTGAGGAGGATCGAATCCTCCTTCAGTATGCGCAGCGGGTCGTTATCCTCTATGCCGTAATCACTGCTGTCGAACGTTGGTCGATCGAAGTGTTCCCGCTTTCCATCGCTCGCCGCTTCTCTCCGACCTACCAGGGAAACCGGTCCAGTCAGTCGGCGTCTATGCAGGAGATCGAGTGGTATCTTGCCAAGCTCCGCAGGCAAGTGGCCGATGCCGAAACCGATCTCGTTGCCGTGTTGAACGGGATGGATAATCCCTACGAAGACTATCCACTGATGCCGGAGAACGATCGTCGCAAAAAATATTTCAACGCCGGAGTATGACGACCATCGAAATATTCGAGCGGGGAATTGTCCGGTCGATCCCCTCCTCCTGGGATGAAATGTCTCCGGAACAGATCCGTTTCGTTATCCGGACATACGACGATTGTGTTCGCCGGGGCCGATCCCCTTTGGAGTTCAGCGTTCGGGTGCTGTATCACCTGCTCGGCATAACCCACAACTGGCGCAGCGTCCGCTGGGAACGGATTTATCCCGAGTTGGTCGCCGAGCGTGATGCCAACATCTTCATGCTTTGTGAAAAGTGCCTCGGATTTCTCTTTTCCGATGATGATGTGGCGCAGCTCACCTTCTCCGCCACAGCCAATCCGCTCCCATCGGTTCGATCGGCGTTTTATCGTCGTCGATTGATAGGTCCGGCCGACTTGCTCCAGGATTTGACTTTCGGAGAATTTCGCCATGCGACAACGGCTCTGAATACGTTCTTCAAGAGCCATAGTATCGGCGATCTCGACGAGTGTATTGCGTTTCTGTATCGGGTCCGCTCGAAAAATCCCAATCGAGCCGGTCGGTATGTCCTGCCGGTGAGCAATGCGACCTTCGACCGGGATGTTCGACGCGCCGCGCGGCTCCCGTTCTGGCAGAAGAACCTGATAATGCTTTGGTTCGCGGCGTGCGTCAATTATCTGCAAACCGGCATCGTCTTTATCAACGGCGAAGAAATCGATATGTCGCAGCTCTTCTCGAAAGAGGAACCCCGACAATCCGATGCGTACACCTGGAACGACCTGCTGATTCAGATTGCCAAAGAACAGACAATCGGAAACATCGAAAGGGTCGACGATGAACCGCTTTTCTCTATCCTATCAATCATGTGGCACAATCTGAAAGAACGTAGACGCGATGAGAAGATTCGAAAAACTCACTAATCTGTCCCTTTACCTTGCCCAATTCCGGCCGAAATGCTTTGACGGGAAGCCCATCCTTGTAGTCAATCAAGGTAAGGCGACTTCGCGTCTGGTGAACAGAAAGGGCGTTCAAGTCGTGATCGCCCGACCGGAGGAGCACCAGACAGGAAATTCAGACAGCTATGTTTCCGACATGCAGACGGCGATCTTCGTGCTGGAAAAGGATCTCACTTCGGATCGAACGGATGAAACGGAGAATGAGCAATATGCCCGTTTGCTGGATATTGCGGTCGGGATTATGACGGAGATCGAGGCGGATACGGCTGCTTCATGTAACGAATATCTGCGGGGCCTCTCCCTCACTTCTGCGGGGATAGTCCCAGAGGCATCCTTATTTGGAGGGTGGAGCGGCTATTCGATCGAGATCTCTTTCGAATAGCCAGGTGCCGAATCTCTTGCGCAATTCGAGCCGGTTGAGTATATTTGTATATACCAAAACCTTTAAGCCATGGACGAAATCAACAACCCTATTCTTTGGGGTATTTGCAAATCTGCAAGAATTGGCATTGTCAAAGCAACCGGCATCATTGCCAATGTAGTTCTCGGTATCGGCGTTATCGGCGGATTGATCGCCGTTATCGTTGGTCTGCTGACGAATACCGAGCGTTTCGGGTATCAACCGGAATGGATTTTGATCGGGTGCGGACTTGCGGCGATCGTCAATTCCGCAATCGTCTGGGCCGTGCTGCAAATGCTTGTGGTCATCCACTCGAAGCTGAACAGCAAAGAGTAATCGGTGCCGGACCGACTTCGAAGAGCGACAAATTGTCGCTCTTTTTTGTTTTTCTCAAAATTATGTCTACTTTTGCAATGCTAACACATATTTAAGGGTGCAACGATGCACCAGGTAGGTGCTTTTTTTGTGCCTATTTATATTACAGCGGCGTTCTCCCCCGTGCTGTTGTCGTAATGGCAATAGCACTCACCCTTAAAAGTGTGTTAGCAGCGGGTCAGAGAAGCGCCGCTTTTTTCGTTTCTCGCAAAATGCTAACACACTATGAAAGAACAAACCCCGGCGGCCCCAATGCCGCAAACAATCCCGATTGATCCGGAATTGCAGAGTATTCTGTTGCAGGTCGTCGATTGCCGTGCCCGTCTGCACAACTTCCAGAAGTCCATCCGAGACAGAGCCCTGTACGAGTTCATGAGCGAAATCTTCCGCAAAACGGACGATTGTCTGACCGATTGCGTCGGCAATTTGTCCGTGTTCATGTCCGATTGGGTCTCCTACAAACTGCTCGATGATAAATAACCTCCTGAAAATGTCAAGCCATGAAAATTCTCGTATATGAAATCCCCGTTGAAGATGAAGCCCAGGCCCAGTTGCTGATCGCAGAAATGGAGTCTGTTCTCGGCATGAAACCGACCCGAATCGAGGATAGATTGCCGGAACAGAAACCCTAATAGTCTGATCTTAATCGATCCTCTTTGTCCTTTTTTAGCCGCCTTCGGGCGGCTATTTTTGTTGTAAAACCACAACAATGTCGATCAAACAGCGATTTGTCAGAACCATTCTCGAAGACGAGGGCCGAAGATTGATCCAGAATCAATCTCTTGCCCTCGGTCGCAAACTGAAAACCAGAACAGGCCTTCTGTTCACCTCCCGGAAGACATCTGTTCGAGGCGGCGATGACCTCGATGGACAATTAACCTTCAGCCACGTCATCTATGAGCGCTATCTCGATATGAAGCGGCTTCACTACGGGAAGAGGGTGGTCAAACGGAACCGTAAAATTCACAACCGCTTTGTTTTCGGTCATTATTCGTCGATTGCCAGTCGCCTGATGTACGACCTGACCGAAGATGTTGTTGCACGGATCAAAGCCGAATTTAACGCCGAGAAATAGCAATGGGGAAGAAACTACGAGACGAAGATCTCCGTTTGAACATCATCATCAACGGAGACAATGGCCGCAAGGAAATAGCAGCCCTCGAACGAAGCATCCATGATACGAATGCCAAAATGGAGGCGCTGTATGCCCAGCGGAGAAAGTTAGAGCAACAAGGAAAGACTGAGACGACAACCTATCGCAGGGTTCAGGCCCAAATCGGCAAGTACAACAAGGAACTGGAAACGAGCCGGGAAAAACTGGCCGCCCTGCAACGACAGCAGAACGTCAATTCGATGACGCTCTCCGAGCTGCGTTCGCATATCAGTCGGGTCCAGATTCAACTCAACAAAACCGATCCGAAATCGCCGCTGTGGGCAAAACTCAACGAAGAACTCCGAGTGTCGAAACAGCGGCTCGCCGAGATGGCCGCCCAGTCGAAGGTGACGAGAGGTGTGGTCGGCACGATGGCCGAGCGCATGAACCGCTACATCGGTCTCATCACGGCCGGATTCGCGTCGATGGCCTTTGTGTTCTCCGGGGTGAATCGTGCGCGCAAGGAGTTCCTTGACTACGACGAGGCGCTCGTCGATGCCATGAAGACAACGAACCTGACGCGCGAGGAGATTTCTGCGCTGAGCGAAGATCTGAAGAAGATCGACACCCGTACCTCGCAGAATGACCTGCTTGCCCTGGTCCGCATTGGTGGAAAACTGGGTATTCAGGGCCGGGACAACCTGCTCGCGTTTGCCAATGCGGCCGACAAGATCAACGTCGCGCTGCGAGAGGATCTCGGCGGGAACACGGAGGATGCCATCCGCGAGATCGGTAAACTGGTCGATATATTCAACCTTTCGGATGAATTTGGCTTGGAAAAGGCGATGTTGATGACCGGTTCTGCCGTCAATTCGTTGGGTATGGCTTCAACCGCAAACGAGGGCTATATCGTGGAGTTCACGAAGCGAATAGCCGGTATCGCTCCGAATGCCGATATTTCAATCGACAAAGTTCTTGGTCTTGCCGCTGCGCTCGACAAATATGGTCAGATAAACGAGACGTCGGCCACGGCAATCGGCCAGACGATCATCGGGATGTACAAAAAGACCGAGGCGTTCGCCAAAGTCGCCAAGATGGAACTCCAGGATTTCCGAGACCTCCTGAATGTCGATGCCAACGAGGCGCTTATCCGTGTGCTCGAAGGTATGGGCAAAGATGGGGGCGGAATGTACGCTGTTACCCAAGCCCTCGATTCACTTCAGCTAAATGGCCAGCGCGCGTCCACGGTTCTCGGTTCTTTGGCCAAGCACTCGGATGAGTTGCGCAATCAGCAGGAGATCTCGAATAAAGCCTTCATGGAAGGTTCCTCAATCATCGATGAGTTCAACACAAAGAACGAATCGGCCACGGCTATTCTCGAAAAACGAAAGAAGGCGATCGTTGAGCAGGCTGTGGCATTGGGTGAGCAGCTTACTCCGGCCATCAATGTGTCGTTGTCTTCTTCTTCATGGGCGCTGAAGGTCGTTGGAGAATTAGTGTCTATCGGGATCAAATACAAAGGAGTTCTCACGGCGCTCGCGACGGCCTATGCCACCAATTTCGTGCTCCGGAAAACGTCCGTAGCCTGGGCGCAAGTGGAGGCCGTATGGGCACAGCGCAAGATTTTGTTGAGTGGCCAGCACCGAATCGCACTAACCCGGGAAGCGATAGCAATCTACAATACGAGAAACGCCGAGACGGCTGCCACGAAATCTACAATGCTATGGTGCGTTGCCAAGAACCTTCTTGTGGGGAATATTCGGGCCGCCAGTTTGGCCATGAAGGGGTTTTGGGCCTCGCTGGGCCCGATCGGATGGGCAACGGCGGCTATTACGGCTCTGGTGTCCGTAGTTCGTAGCGTTGTGAGCCATTATCAGGATGCAACCAAAGCGCAGCGACTTTTGAGTGACAACATGAGAAAGGCGACCACGGATGCCGCCCAGGAACGGGCGGAGCTCGATCGATTGATGGGCAAACTCGAAGGGTGCCGGGTGGGCACAAAGGCGTACAACGACACGAAGGCCGAGATCGTCAGTAAGTTCGGAAAATATGACAGTACGTTGAAAAGCGAATCGCTTACCGTGGATACCTTGCGGCGCAAGTACAATTCACTCGCGGAGGCCATCATGCAGAGTGCCAAAAACCGCCAGTATAACAGTTTTGTGAGCGAGCAGCAGAAAACCTTTGACCAGAAGTTTGACGACAAAAGCAATCGGCTGTGGGAGGCCCTCAATGACCGATATTCAACAAGAATAGCTGCGAAATATTACCAGCAGATTATCGACGCATTTCTGGGGGATCGATCTCTTGCTATATGGCGAACTGTGGATTCGAGAAAAACTCGAAAACTGGTTAAAGAGCTTGAGGAGTTGCGAGCTGAACAGAAAAAAACGGACGAAGAGGCCAGAGCCCGATTCGGCATTACATCAAGTTCGGAGCCGACTCCGGCTCCATCTACGGGGGCATCGACTTTTTCCGGAGACGAAGGAACTCCGGATGCAGCTTCCGGCATGGGAGGCTCCGACTCCGATTCGAAATGGTCTCTCGACAAAGATGCGGCATATCTTCAAAAACGCCATGAATTGAAGAAGCAATATCTGGCCGGTGAGATTGCTTCGGAAAAAGAATACAACAGCCAAATTCTTGCACTTGAAATAGAGACACTTCAAAAACGACTCTCTCTGAATGTCGATGATGCCGAGCAAAAGGCGAAAATTCAAAATTCGTTGGACGACAAACTGATTCAACAGCGCGAGCAGAATAACCAATGGTCCCTCGGATCAGACGAGGCCTATTTGGCTGCACAACTCGATCTGAAAAACAAGTATCTCAACAAGGAGATTGCGTCGGAGGCAGAATATGACAACCTGGCGGCGCAGTTGGAAATCACCGCCCTTCAAGATCGTTTGGATAAAAACATCGAAAAGGGCGAGGACCGTATCAAGCTGGAACAGCAGTTGGCTGATAAATTGCTGGCTCAGAAACAGCGGAACGCACAGCGGCAAGCAAAGATAGAAGAGATCCTCGCTGATGCGGAGGCCAACAAGATCGCCCAAGAGAATCGCAAATATGAGGCCGAACGGCTGCAATATGCCGGGCAGACCGACGTATTGGAGGCCCTTGCAAAGAGACACGCACGTCGGATTACGCAGATTCAACTCGATGCTGCCAATGATACCCTTTCCAGACAGCAAGAGCAATACGACCTCGCACGAAAAACAATGCAGAACCAACACCGCCAGGAGCTCGCGTTGTTTTCCGGGAACGCCCGTCAACGAAAGGCTTTGCGAAAACGCCAATATCAGGAACTGGCCGCGCTTGATGCGGAACAATTGGAGCACCTGGTCGGATTGCTTCAATCTCTTATCGACACGGGAGAGATCGACGATATTAAACTCGATGTCTCGCTATTGTCTGATGACGAGATCATGGACTTGCGGAGCCAACTTCAGGATCTCGTGTCGAAGTTGCAAACCGCCAAAGGGATAGGCGACGACGGAGGTAATACGAATAAATCGCCCCAAGACGGTCATGTTGATAATGGCGCGACTCTGCTGGGCCTGTCTTCCTCCCAATGGCAAGATATGTTCAACGGCAATCTCGAAAGTTGGCAGAGTTGGGCTGATAGCATTGCGGATATTGTTTCGGGGGTAGGAGACGCCACAATGCAGCTATGGAGTACCTACGACCGCAAACAGACAGCAATTGAGAATAAGCAGCTCAAGAAGTTTCAGGAGAATAACGACAAGAAAAAAAGTGCTCTTGAAAAGCGGCTGAATGCTGGACTGATAACCGAGAATCAGTACAACGCCCAGGTAGAGGCGATCGATGCTGAATACGACGCCTTCCAGGAAGAACTGGCTCTAAAACAGGCAAAGCGGCAGCGCGCGATGGATATTACCCAGGCCATCATAAATACAGCAGTAGGTGTCACCAAATCACTTACCGGCATGCCGTGGCCTTTGAATCTCGTGGCTGCTGCTGCAACCGGTGCAATGGGTGCTGCGCAGATCGCATTGATCGCATCTACACCTATAACAACAGGTGCAGAAGAAGGCGGTTATCAGGATGTGGTTCGTAAACAAGACGGCCGTCGTTTTCGGGCACGGCTGAATCCGGATGAAAGAGGCTTTGTTGGGGCTCCGACCTTACTTGTTGCAGAGAATGGAGCGGAGTACGTAATCCCCAACGAGGGTTTAGAGAATCCGACCCTCGTTCCATTTATCAATACGATGGAAACGGCCCGAAGAAATGGAACGCTGCGCTCTCTTAATTTCGAGACAATATACTCGCCGTCATCCCGCCCCGGCTTTGAACGTGGCGGGTACACGCGACTGACAAATTCAGATCTCGAAGAGGAGGTTGGTTCTGATAGGCAATCGACAGAAAGCGCTGCATCCGACTCGCTGCTTCGTGATGCCATCATTAAGTTGACCGAGAAGTTAAATGATCCCATACAAGCCTATGTTACGATGTTGGGTAAAAATGGCTTTATCGAGCAGTTAGATAAATATAACAAGAATCGAAATCGAGGAAAATTAGGGTGATATGTTACAAGTACGATCAGAAGGCGAGATACTCGATCTGTCTCCCAATCAAGAGATCTCGCTAACGTTTGACAATCCGTTCTTTGAATCGGATCGCATTCCGATAGCGGTATCAACGCCGATAGAGTTCATGATTACACCTCAGACTTGTCGGATATTCCAATTTGTGCCGGCAATGTTAATTGCACCAGGAGTGAGGAAAAAATCGGCTGAACTGCTGATGAATGGGCTTGTTATATGCTCGGGTGCTCTCATCTTTGATGAATATGCAGACAATCGGCTAAGCTATACGTTTGTTGGAGCTGATTTCGAAGATGTTGCTTCTGGCAATCTTTCGGATATCAAGTTCAACCTGTATGAGGATACATCCTTTTCGACTCTGGTGTCGAATGCACGATCAGGGGCATGCCGAGACTTCGCCTTGCCTCAAATTATGCGACAAGACTTTTCCGGAGAAAGTGAGTACCGAAAATCAACTGACACCTATCCGGAATGTTCCGGAACAGACAAATATGCGAACTGGCTTGGCTCTGTCAGTCCGTATGTGGTGCCAGCTATTCCTGTCGCCCGTATTTTGGAGAGCGTACTGCCTGATTTGAGTATATATGGATATGACTTAAATAGACTCTTGGATAAGCTGGCCATCCTGGGAATCAATAAAAGCAAGGAGAATGACAGCCGGTTCGGTGTTATCCCTACCTATTATGTAGGCAGTAGACCATATCCATATACACCTCCGACTCGATGCACACTTGATTTGGCTGATTCAATGCCAGACATGAGTGTGGCTGATTTCATCTCTAATCTGCTGAAAATGACATGCAGCACACTCTTCTGTCAGGGACGTAATTATACGATATGGCCCAATGAAAATATTCTTACGTCAACTTCATATATAGACTGGGATAATCGTGTGTCTTCTACTTATTCATGTTCGACAGAAGAGGGACAGAAATATTCACTGTCATTCCAATCTTCAGATTCTGAATACACAGAATCTAATCCTGACGATCCGGACCAACTCGCTGATACTCCCTCTGTTTTAGAGGCATCCAACATGATGGATGTAATCTCGAAGATAAAAACCGCAGATGGAATCGTGAGCGTGAAGCATGTACCGAGCGGCGACATCATCTCTGGATGGAAGGAATCCGTATATCTTTACCATTCTCTGCGCGGAACCTGGAATAGCCTCAAAACAACGGTCGCATTGACTGATATTGCCTACCAATCGGGATTCTCACCCAAAGAAATTTCATCGGACGAAGAAACAACGCAAGAATACGATTGTTCGGTCTCGTTTCATGTTCCGAAGTGCGTGCCCACCGAGATATATTATACGACATCAACCAATGCAGACGGGAGTATAAATCAGCTTGTCGGGTTGTGTTCCATGACGCCGGTGATTGATCTACCTGGTATAGGAGGTTCTCGATCAGACGAGGTCTATATTGGTCTCCTGCTCGACAACAATTTTGTCGATAAGGGAGTCTATTTTACAAGGCCTGTTTATGGTATTGATCCAGGAACTGAAATGTCGTCGACTTTATCTCTGGCAATTGAAGGAGATAATGGTCTTTTCGAAATGTTTCACAAGACGTTTGCGGATTGGATCGCGAAAACAAAAAGCCCGAGAAGGGTAGATTTGAATCTATCGCCGAGCGATATTGCCGGATTGTCACTGTGGAAGAAATATCTAATGTGGAATCAGACTTGGCTTATCAAATCATTGGAAATCACTCTGAGCACATCGACGGACTACATATCAGCCACCGCAGATATCGTCCCGGTTTAATGTCCTTTGTTCTGGGTGTATGTTCGTATAAATTCGCATAAAATAAAACGAAATGGCTTTTGTTGTTTCCAAAATTCCAGTGATATCTTTCACGAACAATGCCCCGGATTTTATCATATCCGAGGAGAATCAGTCCGTGTTTGTATCCATATCATTGGCGGGAAGTCCCATCGTAAGTGACATGGAGCTAACTCCAGATTCATCTGGTAAGATCACGGTTGATGTGCGTCAAATTGTTCGCAATATTCAGCCTCTATCTCGCCCAGAGTCAGTTCTTGAATCATTGCCCTCAATCACAATAACCAGTCGGAAAACAGGAGACGCTCTGGCTTTGAGCGGATATCTTATTCCTGGCGGCGTTTACCTCGGTTCTGGATTTGATATTGATAATTTCCTCGCTTCTAATTTCCTTACCTGGCAGCCTCAAATAATAAGAACGTCGCCGGATACCCCTCAGTGGCTTGCTTTTATTCGGCCCTCGGATACTTTCCTTTCGTTCTCAATCTGGTCTAACTTATATACCAGCGACGGCAGGGTATTTACCAAACAAATTCAATCAACTCCGAATGTTCGGGTATATTGCCAGGTTGATACGAGTTACAAAGCTCTTTGGATGGATCATTGCACCAGAAATGACATCATACCTATTGCATACGATGTTTATGGCAAGCTGTCTCGTCAATCGAGCGATGGAACATCAACTCAAGAATATTCGAACAGACCTTTTGCCCAAAGATACGTATTGCGATCGTCCCACATAAACGAGCTTTGTTTTGGCTTTTCTAATACTCTCGGGGGATTTGATACGATCATCATGCGGGGAAATACCGTACTTGAGCCAGAAGGAGAGGTGCAATCCTTTGTGAATCGAAATTCTGAAGTCGAGATCTTCAATGAATATACGTCACATTGGGAGGCATCTTCAGGGTATATTGATTCAGAAAGATTAGCCTCACAATATCAAGATTTTCTAAAAAGTTCAAACCGCTATCTCTTTTACAAAGAGAGGTGGCTGCGAATAGTTGTAGATGAATTTGATCTCAAGCATACAAAAGGAGAACTCAACGCTTATACATTCAAATATCATTTTTCTGAAAGAAACGAAGATAGATTTTATCAACGAACAGAATTACCTGACGTCGAATTACCATTCATCCAATAGCCATGACCACCCTGCAAAATTATCTGTCTGATTTCCCCTTCGTCGAGACATTCTATCAATACGACAGTTCCGGGGATCTGATTGTAGCATCAATTCCAGATTCCAGTATCGATTTTGAGTTCGTGTACTGGGCTGAAGACACACGGAACTTCAAAGCCGGCCGTAAGGGCGGAGAATACTATAACTGTAAACCGATTTCAGAGTCTTCGATTCAGGTGAACATCCCGCTTTCGAGACATTCTCTCGGTTGCGGGGTGTTGATGCACGCCTTACATATATCGGCCCCAAACGACGATTTTCCGGAGGGCGTGCAGCGCATCCGAATCCCCAAGAACACCGGTTGTCGTTTGCATAGGGGTGCATCCTCTCCGGCAACCTCTTCCTTTATCGGTGCCGGAATTACGGCTGCGGTCCTGGAAGGAAAGTCCGCCTACCAGCTCGCCGTAGAGAAAGGATATGATGGTACCGAAGAGGAGTACGTTATGGCGCCGGTACTGGCTGTGAAGGCTCTTGAGAATCTCGATGAGACGATTAAGAACTCCAACAGTTTGTTGGAGCAACTGAAAAAGGATACGGATGAAGTTGAAAAATTGACCGAGCAAGTTGTGGCCATCATCGAAAAGGGGACCGGCAACACGATCAATGTTACGGAACTCTATCCACCAGAGGAGGGATTCCATACGCTTGCTACGGCTGCAGCGGCTGTTCCGGAGAGTCGTCGCACGCCTGGCCGATTGATAACCTTCAAGGCTACCGAGTCGTCATGGCAGACCTACCAATACATCGGACAGGTAGCTGATGCCGACGCCTGGCTGCTTGCGACCAACTGGAAATTGAACGGCGCCAACGCCTATACGCAGGGCCAGAATATCACGATCGAGGAGCAGGCCGACGGCACCTACAAAATCTCAGCGACGAAGGTCGATGTGATCGACTCTCTCGATTCGGACGATACGGATGCGGCGGCATCCGCCCGGATAGCCAAAACGCTGAACGGGAAGATTCTCGATTTGGAAGGGAAGATTCCGGACGGATTCATGATCGGAGAGGATGGGTACCTGTATCTCACGCAAAACGGAGAGGTCATAGGGGACGGAGTGAAAATGCCGGAGGGCGGCGGTGGATCCGGCGGTGGATCGTCATCTACACTGACCGTGAAGATCACCTCCGGGACAAACGTCTCGATTCTGGCCGGTGCCGAATGCGTGGTCGAGTTTACGGTTTCGAGTGTCGATGTGAACGGCGATGAGACGGGGGATGTAACCGCGCAGTTCTATGTCGGCTCCTCGCTCGTTGCGACGAAGAGCATCCCGCAGGGAGTTTCTTCGTTCGATTTCGGACCGTATCTTGCAGCGGATCTCGAACAGAAACTCAAAATTCGCATCGAAGATCAGGATGGGAATATCGTCAACCGGAGTGTTACCGCGACCACCGTGTCGATAGGTCTCTCAACGTCGTATGAGATTTCTACGCTGAACAGTGGGGCGATCGATTTCCCGTTCACTCCACAAGGCAGCGGGGATAAGGTGGTGTATTTCGAACTCGACGGCGATGTGATCGCCCAGCAGGAAACCAGCAAGTCAAACCGAGAGCTGACGCAGACTATTCCGGCGCAGGCTCACGGATGTCATACGTTGCGCATCTGGATGGACGTCACGTTGGCCGGTGGTGTGCAGGTTCGATCGAATACGATCGCCAGAGACCTGATTTGCGTGGATCCCAATGAGACCACGCCAATCGTGGCCATATCTTACGATAGTACGGAAGGACGTCAGTTCGACGTCTATTCACTCAAATATGTAGCCTACAATCCGACGTCTGCCTACTCTGACGTTACCCTGGCGTGCAACGGGAACCCGGTAATGACCCTGAATGTCTCGCGATCGGTTCAGACTTGGAATTATCAGCTTCCGGAAGCGGGAGAACTGATATTATCCGTCACCTCCGGCACGGCGAGCCGAAACGTCACAGTCGTCGTTTCCGAATCGAGTGTCAATGTGGAAGCTGCACCCAACGCCGCCTTGGCTCTCACGGCAGCCAATCGGTCCAATTCAGAGCAGGATCGGGCTGTGTGGAAGTCGAACGGCGAAGACATTCACGCCACGTTCCGTGATTTCAACTGGTCAACCGATGGATGGATCAGCGATGGACGATATACGTCGCTGCATCTCACCGGCGCCGCCCGACTGCTGATCCCCTTCGAAGTGTTCGGCAGCGACTTCCGAACGGCCGGAGGAGTGATTGAGTTTGAGTTCAAAGTGTCGAGCGTTGCCAACTATTCGGCAGAGGTTATCACGTGCTACGATAAAACGAGCGGCATCGGCCTGGTCATTCGGCCCAACGACTTCACTCTTCACACCTCAGCCGAGACAATTTCCGGCAAGATCAAGGAGGACGACCGCGTGCGGGTCACGTTTGTCATCCAGCCGAAGAGCGGCGCCGGATATAACCGGCTTCTCTTTGTATTCGTAAACGGATACATCACTGGCATACGGCAGTATTCCGAAGAGTCGCTCTTCACGCAGACGTCGCCGGTCGGCATCTCTGCTGGATCTTCGGAGTGCGACGTGGACATCTACAATATCCGTGTCTATCGACGCTATTTGTCGGATCGACAGATCCTCGAAAACCTGATCTATGATCTCGATAACGTGGACGAGAAGCTGAGTATCTTCAACGAGAATGAGATCCTCAATACGGCGGAGACTGAGATCTCCTATGACAAACTCGTTCAACAGATCCCGTGCTTGACAATTACCGGAGGCCTCCCGGCCCTGAAGGATACCGACGAGGTTTCCTATTCGACGACGGTCTCCCTCGAATACGTCCACAATACAGACACGACCAGGAGCTTCACAGCCGACAATGTGAAATTGTCTGTTCAGGGTACTTCGTCGCAATATTATCCACGGAAAAACTACAAGATCAAGTTCAAGAGCGGCCTGACCATGACAGAATCGGCTTCTCCTGCGGAAAAATATGCGCTGCACCCATATTCAATCCCGGTAGCCACCTTCTGCCTGAAGGCCGACTTTGCCGAGTCGTCCGGTACTCACAACACCGGCGCCGCCCGGCTATTCCATTCCCTGCTGACCGGCAATGATATTCTTACCCCGGTTCAAAAGGAGCACCCGGCCGATGGCTATCGGACCACAATTGACGGATACCCGATCGCTGTATTCCATAAGACCGATGCCTCGGCCCCTCGCACGTTCCTCGGCAAATACAACTTCAACAACGACAAGGGGACGCATGAGACATACGGTTTTGTTCAGAAAGACGGATCGGAATGGCCGGAGGGTGGATACAAACCGGAATGCTGGGAGTTCCTGAATAATACGTCGCAGCGATGTCTCTTCCAGACTTCGGATTTTTCCGGAGATAGCTGGACGGAGGACTTTGAGGCGCGCTTCCCCGAAGAGGGATATGACATCTCGAACTTGGCGTCACTCTCGGCCGCATTATCCGAGACATACATCACCGAGTCGGATGACGAACAGGTGCGGAAATCGAAACTCGAAGCCTTTAAGCAGGTAGTTTCGGATCACTTCGACCTTGACAACCTGCTCTCGTACTACGTGCTGCGCGAACTGTTCGTCATGGCCGACCAGGGTGCGAAGAACTGTATGCTCGCCACCTGGGACGGGCAGCGCTGGTATTGGATATTCTACGATAACGACACAATCCTCGGCGTGAACAACTCCGGCCTGATCTCCTTCGAATACGACGTTGAGCCGCACGACACCTATTCGGGGGAAGAAGGTGCCTCCAAAGTGTTCAACGGCGAAGGGTCGGTTGTCTGGACGAACCTCGAACTGGCGTATGCCGACGAGATCCGCGCCATGTATGGGCGGCTCCGATCGGACGAGAGCTTGTTGAGTTACTCGGCTGCAATTACCATGTTCGACCAGGAACAGATGGAGAAATGGGCGGCCACGGTCTACAATCAGGATGCTCGGTTCAAATATGTGGACAATGGCACGACCTCCTATTTGGGGCAGGCCGAAGGTCCCCGACAGCAGCACCGGCGCCGGTGGCTCTATAACCGCTTCCTTTATCTGGACAGCAAGTACCGGGCGGCCGATTTTCTGAAAGACACTGTTACATTCCGTGTCAATTATCCAGCCGGAGCTGTGGCCGTACCTCCGACCGGCACGATCAATATCAAGGCCCTCATGTCGCAGTATTTTGCTGTTCGTTACGGCGCGGCCAGCGCAATCGAGCCGAAGCGGGTATCTACGGGCGAGACCGGCAGCTTCCCGGCTCCCGACGAAATGCTTGCGAACCTGAACGACATTGAAACCTCTATCTACGGGGCCAGTCGTATTGCCTCGTTCGGCGATCTGTCCCCGTTGTATCTGGGTGCCATTGACGTGTCGAAGGCCACAATGCTCCAGGAACTCATCATCGGAAATTCGACCCCAGGCTACACAAATCCGAACCTTTCCACCGAAGGGAATAAGACCGGCCTTGTGCTTGGAGAGAATGTCATGCTGCGCGTTCTGGATATTACCAACTGCTCGGCTCTGACCCAGACAATAGATCTCTCCGGATGCCCGGCCATCGAGGATGTACGAGCCGCAGGGACGAAGATTACCGGCGTGTCACTGGCCTCCGGTACCCGCATCAGATCTCTCGTGCTGCCCGCCTCGATTACCGGCCTCACTTTGCGTAACCAGGCACAGATCTCTTACTCCGGAATCTCCGAGGACGGACTTCAGGTTGCCGGGCTGGCTAATATTCTCCAGCTCGTCGTTGAAAACTGCCCGCTTGTCGATCCGTTCATACTCGCACAGAATATTTTCGCACAAGCAAATTCTCTTGCCTATGTCCGGCTGTCTGGCGTTTCCGGCTCATCGAGCGATATTTCGCTGCTCACGCAACTATCCAAACTTCGAGGCCTCAATGCAGATCTCAATATCGTGGACCACGCAGTTGTTGAAGGCCGCTATTCGGCTGTTGTTGCATTGTCCGAAGCCGACTTCGAGGCAGCCAAACAGATGTATCCAGACCTCGAAATTTCAGTCCAGGTGATTGCCGACAGCACACTCGAAGAGATCAACGGCGAAGAGTTCTCCGGAGCACCGGAATATTCGAGCCTTACATCGAATGAGTTTGACGAGGTGCTCAAGGAGATCCACGGAACGGACGAAGAGACTGAATATTCGACCTATGACAGCGCGCTTCGCCTGATCGAGAATGGAACCTATACGTCTTTGACCGACTTGGAGATCGAGCTCATGGACATCAACGCTACGTCGGCCGACACGGACTACGGCCGAATCAACGCCGCATTGGCGAAAGTTGCCGACGGGACATTCTCCAGCTTGACCGAAGCGCTTGAAGCAACAGACAACATCAATTCTCTGACAATATGAAGATCAATGAAAATTTGACATTGGCTGAACGGGTAAAAGCGGCCATTGTAGCAAAGATTGTAAAAGGAGGGTTCGTCCGAGAGGACGAATCCTCCCGGATTCGGCTTTCCGACGTGCCGTATTACCTCAAATGGGCTACCGGATATGGCGGCATCTGGCTCGTTGGAGAAACCGAGCAGGGGGAAGAGTTTTTCTACACTCCTGCAGCCTGGGACGGATTGACCGATGAGCAAAGGGACATACTGCGGCCACGGGCAGCCGGTATGCTGTTCAGAGCATTCGGTCATGAGTTCGTTATCGCTTTACAAGATTGCCCCGATTCTCATGCTTGGTGCCCGGAACTTGATGAGAGTGGAGTACCTGCTCAAGTGGAGATCTCCAACAAATCAGGCATCAACATGGCTAACATCGATTTCGACGGCGCCGGGAATACGGAAGAGATGCTCAAAGTAGAATGTCCGGCGGCAATAGCTGCCGTAAACTTGAAGGACGAGGGGATTCATGGGGCAGGACTGGCCGATTGGTATCTTCCGGCATACGGCCAATGGTCGCTAATCTTCATGTACCGAAACAAGATCAATGCCGCCATCAAGACTTTTCTGGGTGCAGTAAGTTATCTCTCCCAGGCGGTATATTGGACCTCGACGCCGAGTGGCACGACGAGCGCATGGGTTCTATCAAACCCCAGCCTCACCTCTTATACGACTGGAGGCGACACCCGAACGCGAACCGAGAAATGTAAAGTTCGTGCTTGCTCGCAGTACAAATGCACAAAACGATATATGACATATGGCGAAGATTGAGAACCAGACCACGCTCTACAAGCAGAATGTAGAGGCGATTCAGAGCAAATTGACTGAATGCGGATTTGAAGAGAACCCGCCCATCTATGCTATCCCGGATGCTATCGATGGAGTGTTGGGTTTGCACAAAGTATTCGTGTGTGCGCGGAGCGGCACACTGTACACAAAGGAGCAGATCCAGAAGATGACCGTTCAACAGGTGGGGGCTATGATTCCGGCTGTTCGCGGAATCCTTCTGTGCGCAGAGGGACATCGATTGCTGATTGCTCCGACTGATGCCTTCCTCCCGGACGAGGAGACGGGTGGAGAGAATTATAAATTGTTCTGGGGGGGATACGGTTTTGACACATCGATGGTCAATGCGACTGGTCAGAACGGCATTCTGGAACAATCCGGGAAGACGGCAGCTTTACTTGATTATGAAGGGTATTCAAAAACTCAGATCATGAAGGTAGAGCTTGAGGATGCGCAGGTTATAACTCCGGCGGGTTCTTCGGCCGAAGAGACAAAGATGCAGACGGGCTCGGAGGTATATCGGGCAATTTCAAGATATGAAGAATTGACGCAGATTTCTGGTGGTGAGAAGGGCTGGTATCTGCCATCTGCGGGCGAATTGAGCCTGATATATCGCAATCTGGACGATGTTCACAATCTGATGGATACGTTCAATAACAAGCTGGGAATTGCCATGTTTACCCGGTTCACAACAGAGTATTATTGGTCGAGTTCGGAGTACAGTTCCACGAACGCATGGACCGTCAACTTCACCGGTGGCTACCTGAACGGCTACGGCAAGTTCGACCAGCGCCGGGCCCGAGCGGTTGCGGCATTTTAACCTCTTTATCTCTTTACCTCTTTAACTCTTTAATAATGAGTGGTGTAGGAAAATGAACACCGCGAAGCGGTCGAAAAATTTTGGAAAATCCCGTCTCCGATGTACTTTTGTGAGACCGGGATTTTTTATTATGGCACTTGCTCAGGATATCGCAATCTATAAGCAGATGAAAGATCTGCTGCGATTTATTGTTCGTGAACGATCAAAATTTCCGAAATCATATCGCTCGCTCGGACAGGATATGTTTGTACAGGCCACACGCTGCTTGTCGCTCATTCATCTGGCGAACATGCAGCAAGCAACCCGAGCCCGTTATTTAATGGAACTGACTGCGGAGTTCGGCACGCTGGGGACGGTCCTGGAAGTATGTACGGAGTTGAAGGTCTGGTCGACAACGACAGCCGCGCAAGCGGCGTTGCTTGTCGACAATATCGGCCGGCAGATAACCGGATGGAGGCAATCTTCAACAAGGCCAGAACGATGACGATCAAGGTCTTCATCGGCGAGCTGTTATTATTGAAATGGGTGCGCCACGCATCCTTTGCGGATGCGTTATGAACGAAATACAAGAGCGTACATTTTGGTCGAGTTCGGAGAACAGTTCCACGAACGCATGGAACGTCAACTTCAACAATGGCAACCTGAACAACAACAACAAGTTCAACCAGAACCGGGCCCGAGCGGTTGCGGCACTTCAAGAAATAACCTTTGACATACCTTTCGAGTCGATCATCGAAGCCTTCTTCGATTGCATCAGACACAAGAGGACCAGCCCCCAGTGTGTCGAGTTCTGCGTCAGATATCTTCCCAAACTTGTCGAATTATGGCATGAGATTCGGGCGGGAGTCTACAAACCTGGAGAGAGTACCTGCTTTTTAGTGAATGTCCCCACATGGCGAGAGATTTTCGCAGCCGACTTCCGCGATCGGATCGTTCATCACTGGATATGCTTACGTGAGATCCCTCTTTTCGAGAAGCGATATACCGAGACCGGCAATATTTCTTTCAACTGCCGGAAGGATTATGGACAGTTCTTGGCCATCGATCGTCTGTCACAAATGATTGAGGAAGCGAGTTGCGGATACTCCGAAGATTGTTACATCGTCGAACTCGACATCCGCGGCTTTTTCATGTCTATCTCAAAGTCGCTTTTGTGGGAGATGATCGAGATATACGTCCGCGACAACTATGTCGGGGACGACATAGAGTGTCTGCTGTATCTTCATCGGGTTTCGTTGTTCAATCGACCGCAGAAGCATTGTCGATTCCAAACGGCTCGACATCTTTGGGCAAATATTCCCAAAGACAAAAGCCTATTCACCCAGCCGGCCGACCGTGGTATTGCAATCGGAAACCACACGGCTCAGCAGGAGGCGAACTTCTACAATACGGCGCTCGACTACTACATTGTCTAGGTTCTCGGATTGTCGGCCGTGCGATTTGTTGATGATCTTCGAATTGTCGTAAAGTCAAAGGAAGAAGGATTTAAGGTGGTTGAAAAAGTGCGAACATTTTTAAGAGAACAACTCTTGCTGAGTATTCATCCGAAAAAGATTCGGGTCGTTCACTACAAGCAGGGGACGAAATTTGTTGGAGCTGTATTGAAGGACAATCGCCGATATATTTCGAACAAAACTCGTGGACGGCTTGTGAACAAGATTCGCTACTTCAACGCTCTTGCGGATGCGGGCCGCGCTGGGGATCTGGCAGAATCATTCGTCGCCACGATCAACAGTTACTACGGGATGATGCGACACTTCCAGGCGTACACTATTCGCCGGAAATACGCCATGTGGATTCTTGAACGCTGGCGCGAATATCTATATTTCACCGATGACTTCCAGAAGGCTGTTGTAAAACCTCGATATAAGAAACTGGCTCAAATTCATGCGGCAATCAGAAAAGGGGATGCCGCTTCATTGTTTACACAACCATTTTTAATCGACTGACCATGACCATCGACAAAGTGATCGAAATGCAAGAAACCTCCTCCGATATGGTTTATCTCCATCTCATAGGCGGATTCTACCATGCCTACAATTTTGGCGCCGAGGCTGTGGCCGAAACGATGGGGTACAACACCCGTATTCAATCGACAAAGGCGCATCCGCAATATACTGAGTGCGGATTTCCGATAAGTGCTTTGGGTGGCGTTCGCCGTAAATTCGCCATGTTCCGTCTGGAAGATCTCGTAGCTATCGAGCGCGACGAAATGCGACGGATATAGCCAGATCATGTGTCCTTTTCAGCCGCTCATTGGGCGGCTATTTTTGTGCCATAACCAAAAACCAAAATAATATGGCACAAACAAAAGAGAATGTTGAAGTCGGGTTGGGCTGGCTTCAGAAAATGATTCAGTTAAAGGAGAAGCATGGCACGTTTACGATTCTCACGTGCCTCCTTCTGCTCCTGTTCGCCTGCTACGTCATCTTTTTCGGTCTCAATCCTCGCTACCTGCTTGATCGCATGGAGAAGACCCAGACCGAGCAGCACGATGAGGCCGTGCGCCGACGCCTTCAGGCTGACGTCGAGATTCGGGCCGAAGTTCAGAACCTTCTTCGGGACGTGAACGCTGATCGGACTTGGGTGATAGAGCTGCACAATGGCTCGAAGAACCTCTCTTCTGGATTGCCGTTCATCTACGGTAAGATGCTACCCGAGGAGGTTGCAGACGGCATCGCACATGTCGACGATGAGTATCAAGACTTCGAGCTGGCCAGATATCCGTTCATTTCGCACGTGCTTCAGCATGGATATTTCTACGGCCCGACTGATTCGTTATACAACTACGATCGCCGGCTCTACTATCAATTCAAGAAGAATAACGTGAAAGAGTTCGCTCTGATGACTCTTCGTTGCCACAATAAACCGTTGGGGATCCTCGGAGTCTCGTTCTGTGGTGATAAAAGCATGAACGCGAGACTTGTGGGTGAGGGAATACGCGATCACGGAGCGGCCATCACTGCGTCACTCTCAATTCTCGACCCGAACAAATAGCCGCCATGTCTCTTCGCATCCTTATCGATAACGGTCATGGCCAAGATACTGCCGGGAAACGCTCTCCCGTATGGCCGGACCACTCGCAGCTCTTCGAGTACGAGTTCAATCGGGATATTGCTCGCCGTATCGCCCGGATGCTCGGTCGCCGAGGGGCGTCGTTCGATCTGATTGTCCCGGAGCTCACCGACATTCCTCTCTATGTTCGCGCGAACCGTGTCAACGAGATCTGTAATAAGAACGGGGCATCGAATTGTTTGCTCCTCTCAATACACGCAAATGCAGGTGGTGGTAGCGGCTGGGAGGCTTGGACCTCCCGAGGAAAGACAGCTGCCGACGACTACGCCGAGATCATCTACCGGCATGCGGTATCGGCATTCCCGGAATGGAAGATTCGAACCGATACGACCGACGGCGATTCCGACAAGGAGTCGGACTTCGCGATCCTCAAAAAAACGGTATGCCCGGCCGTTCTGACTGAAAACTTTTTCATGGACACAGAGCGGGATTGCCGATTCATCATGTCCGAGGAAGGTCGTGAGCGGATTGCCCGGATGCACTTCGAGGCGCTCCTCGAATGTATCTCGTATCATGACAAGGCATGAAACGAGTTGTCGCCTATATAATCGTGGCGATTCTGGCCGGCGCCACACTATTCTTCTGGGGGTATCACCAGGGGGTGTCTTCTATTGATCTGCGGGATAGTGCGTCCGTTCAACTCCGGCCACTGCCGCCCATCAAGGTCACAGTCCGGGAGCCGTGGCCGGTAGTTATCCGGGAACCGGCCGACACGGTATGGAAAACACTACCAGCCGACACGGCGGAGATCATCGCCGACTACCTCCGGGAACGAGACTATCGCCTCGACTTCTCAACCGACACGACGGGCGTGTTCCTGGTCAATGCCACGGTCGGACGCAATCGGCTGCTCACGGCCGAGGCGACCATCGAACCACTGCTCCGCGAGGTATCTACCGTGCGGACGGTCTACAAAACCGTTCCGCAGGAATCGAAGTGGTCTGTCGAGATTGAGGCGGCAGCCACCTTGCAAAACCAGTGGGCCGGAGTATCGGTCAATCGAAACTTCGGCCCCTTCTCTCTCTCCGGTGCGGCCGGATATGATCCGTTCCGCAAAGAACCTGTGTTCGAACTTCGCGGCCGGATTCCGCTTTGGCGGAGCCGAACGCAAAACTGATAGCCTTATGGAAAACTTATTCGCAAAAATCAAAACCGCCTGCCTGACCGTGGTGGCCTGGCTTAACCAGTGGGCGAAAGACCATATCCTCCATTTTGCCGTGGCGGATAATATTGCCACGGTGTCCGGAATCATCCTGTCTTTCATCCTCGGATGGATCTTGTCGCCCGGATGGATCGCGGCGGCCGTGGTCTTCATTACGGCGGCGGCGATCCTTCTCAAAGATTGTTGGATCGACGACTCGGCCGACTGGCGGGATATCCTCGCCGGACTGATCGGACTTGCCTGGGCATTGCTCAAATTGTGGCTCTTCTGGCTTGCCATTGTTCTTGTTCGATGATCCGTCAAGAAAAAGCCCCGACCGAAAGGCCGGGGCGCTCTCTTTATAGATGAGCTGTCAAACAAATACTACAAAGAGAGAGAAGACAGTTCGGACCCCAAACGGTGCAGGGCCTCCTCGATTCGTTTCACCTGGGCCTCTCGGGGTTTCGATTTCCCGTGGGCGTAACTCCAAAGCTGTTTGGGGTTGATCCCGGACAACCTCCCCAGCGCGGCCGGGGTGATGATACCGGCGTAATACTGGAGGAGCGATTGGGTGTCGAACTTATACACGATCTCATATTCCCCATCGAGCCATTCCGGGTATTGGTAGCCGTCTTCGCGGCTCGATTCGACAAAATGCCGGATGGATTGTTTCAGGTCTTCTTTGGCAGCTTCGGCCGTATCTCCCATGCCGGAAAACATTTCGTCGGTGCAATAGGCGCTGAATCCGCCGTCGCTGTTCTTTTCGATAATAGCTGTAATCTGTTTCATCTTATACTCCTTTCTCCCGGTTTCGGGGGGGCCCCCCCCCGGGTTTTTTTCGGGAGGGGCCTATTTCAGCCCCATCTCCCGTTTGATTTTCTTTTCAAGCCCGGTACCCACCTCTTTGCCTCCGTGAAACGGAACCGGGTACCTGACTCCATCTTTTTCGTAGATCACGTGGCTTCCGCTTTGTCTGACGATTCTCCAGCCGTTTGCGAGAATCAACTTTTGTAGCTCACTCGATTTCATTGCAGTATTTGTTTGACATCACAAAGATAGATATTTTTCTATTGTTTGCAAAATATTCGATAGATGTTTTTCTATTATTTTACAGATCACCTCTGTAATCACGGAGCGCCGGGTTCGCCTTCTTGACTTCACGCGGGGTATAGGCGTCCGTAATCTGGAGAGAGGAGTGTCGTGCCTGTTCCTTGACGGATAGGGCGTCGAGCCCGGCCCGCAGCATCGCCGTGATTCCCGAATCTTTCAGCGAATAGAATTTGTATTCGGACGGGAAATGCAGTGCCGGTGCGACGACATTTTTCCAGTAGTCCCGGTAATCCCTTTCGCTGCAATATTCTGCCCCAGGGCGGAAACCCTCCGAGAAGATGTAGAACGAACTGGGTGCCGAGAAATAGCCCAGATCGATCATCAGTTCGAGAATCTGAACGGGGATCGTCACGCTGGCCGACTTCTTGTTCTTCGAGATCGAGGCGTCGATATAGACGGTTTGCTTGGCCACGCTGATGTCAGCCAGGCGCAGCTTCGCAATCTCGCGGGGGCGGATCAGCAAGTAGTGCAGGAAATAGCACACCAGCAGGAAGGGGCGGTTGTTCGCCTGAAGCCAGTCGTGCAGCCGCTTCATGTCCTCCGGCGCGATCCCCGTGCGCTGTTTCTGGATGACAGCTTTCCGAAGGTTCTGCAGCCCGGCCGTCGGCCGCTCTTTCAAATACAGGTGTTGGACGAGGAAGGTACTGAACGAACGGAGGAACGCCAGCGCATTGTTTCGGGTCGATGGGGAACTCTTCCGTTCCAAGTAGACATAATCAAGGAACCGGACGCAGAATGTACGGTCGAACTGATAGACGTAGCGGATCGGGGTTTTCCGGTTGTTCCACTTTTCGAGCATACCCGCGAAACTCATGTAGCAGTGGTGGGTAGTCTGTCGGTGAACACCGTCGTTGAGCAACTTCGTGATGTGCCGTCGATAGTGGGAGAGGGCGTCCTCGAATAGCTTGTAGCAGTTGTCGGCCTCGGCCTCGACCCACGGGTTCCAACCCGATTCGAGTTGCGTCGAAAGTCGATTGCATACTTGAGTCGCATAGCGACGTTTTTGTGCCGCCGTGCCGACCGAGTTGATCTTGATGCGCTTGCGTCGCATTTCGCCCCTTGCTGGGTCGAAGGCGTAGAAACTGATATACCAGCAGGAGCCGGTATGCAGCCGTGGATAGGTGTACGAGAGAATTTCGTCGAGCGCTTTGCTTCGCGCGGTTCTGACAAGCAACATTTTTTTTACATTTTCGTGCACGGAATCCGGACAAAAATGTAGAAATATTGATTTTCAGACCATCGAGGCGGGGAATCGGTGAAAATGGACTGTCCCGTTTCTGTCCCGCTCGTTTTTGAAAAACGCTCGCAACTTGCTGAATTTCAACAGATTGCGAGCGATTGAGTGGAGAATACGAGATTCGAACTCGTGACCTCTTGCATGCCATGCAAGCGCTCTAGCCAGCTGAGCTAATCCCCCATTGCGGTTGCAAAGATAAGCGGATTTTTTAATTCCCACAAATTTTTCGAGAAAAAATGACACTTTTTTTTCAAAATCTGAACGATCAGAACGCAACCTGCTGGTTATGAATTGAATGCGATTTTTCGTTTTCGGTGCACCTTCGCAGCCCTCAGTCCCACTCCGGGCAGACGAGGATCTGCCCGGTGCCGCATCCGCATCCCTCGGGCCTCTGGAACACTAATCGAACCGCAGCAACTCCTCGGGCAGTCGGGGCGTCGCCCCCTCGCACGTACAAACGTAGGCCGATACCGCAACGGCCCGGGCATGAGCCGTCGCCACGTCGCATCCGTGCAGCAGTGCGGCGCAGAATCCCGCCGTGAACGAATCGCCGGCCCCGACCGTATCCGCAACCCGGACCTTCGGCGTTGCAAGATCCGACACGCCGCCTTCGTAGAAGACCTGGCTACCGCGGCTGCCGCAGGTCAGAATCGTGGCCTGCAGCCCGTAGTCACGCCGCAGCCGTTCGGCCACCTCCCGGATGTCGCGTGTCCCCATGCCGAGCATGTCGGAGACGACAAGCGCCTCTTCGTCGTTAATCTTCAGAATGTTGCATCGACGGAACGATTCCGTGACGACCTCCCGGTCGTAAAAATTCTGGCGCAGGTTGATGTCGAAGATCCGCAGCGCCTCCTTCGGGGCCTCGTCGAGAAATGCCGCAATCGTGCGCCGAGACTCCGCGCTGCGCTGGGCCAGCGATCCGAAGCAGATGCAGCGGGCCTCGCGGGCCAGCTGACGCAGCCCTTCCGTGAAGGGGATATGGTCCCACGCTACACCGGTGAGGATGTTGTACTGCGGGATGCCCTCCCCGTCGAGCGTCACCTCCACGCGCCCCGTCGGGTAGTCTACCCGTGCGAGTTCGGCCTGCAGCCCCCGTTCGGTGAAGTTGCGGAGAATCTCCTCGCCGTCCGCATCGCGGCCTATGGCGCTGACGGCGCGGGCGTCGTAGCCGAATTGGGCCATGTGCCAGGCAAAGTTGGCCGGGGCGCCTCCGATCTTGCGCCCTTCGGGAAGCATGTCCCAGAGCACTTCGCCCAGACCGATGATGTAGTCGTGTTTCATATCTGCCGATTCTGTTTCGTCCTTGGTTTGCCGTGTTGCTGCGGCATGTACGGCTTTCGAACAACGGCCGGACTCTCCCGCGTACGAGGGAATCCGGCCGGTTGTCTGTCGCTGTTTCGGATGCTGCGGGGTTATTCAACCTCCCAGGTAGCGCCCGAATGGAGCAGGTCGTCCACACAATGGATCTTGCTCGAGGCCTTCACCTGCTCGACCTGCCGCTCGACGGCCTGGTCGTAGACCGTGTCGTCCTCCACGGCGCGGATCACGCCCAGTGCCACCGGGTAGTCGGGGTACTTCATGGCGGCCAGCATCATGTGCAGCGTCGTGTCGCGTTCGTGGGCGTCGTGCGTCAGCACGTCGTCGAGCGTGTAGCCGTCCTGGCCCACCGTGACGACCTTCAGTTTCATGTTCTCGAAGACCAGACCCTTCTCCTTGTTGGCGCCGAAGAGCATCTTCTCGCCGTGGCGCAGCACCACCGTGTGTTCGGCACGCGTGGCCTTGTCACCGGCATAGGCGGCATGGGTCTTGTCATTGAATATCACGCAGTTCTGCAGCGCCTCGACCACCGACATGCCCTTGTGCTTGGCGGCGGCCACGAAGCACTCCTTCGAGAGCTGCACCTCCATGTCGACCGTGCGGGCAAAGAACGTGCCCTTGGCGCCGATGACCAGCTCGCCGGGGTTGAAGGGTTTCTCGACCGTTCCGTAGGGCGACGTCTTGGTGATCTTTCCCAGCTTCGAGGTGGGGGAGTACTGGCCCTTGGTCAGGCCGTAGATCTCGTTGTTGAAGAGGATGACGTTCAGGTCGACGTTGCGGCGGATGGCGTGTATGAAGTGGTTGCCGCCGATGGCCAGCGAGTCGCCGTCGCCGGTGGCGACCCAGACCGAGAGGCGGGGGTTTGCCACCTTGACGCCCGTTGCCACGGCATTGGCGCGTCCGTGTACGGAGTGGAAGCCGAAGGTCTTCATGTAGTAGATGAAGCGCGACGAGCAACCGATACCCGAAACGAAGGTAAAGAGGTTGTGGGGCGTGTCGAGCGCATCGGCCACTTCGGGCAGGGCGCGCTGCACGGCGTTGAGGATGGCGTGGTCGCCGCAACCCGGGCACCAGCGTACCTCCTGATCGCTTTTGAAATCCGCGGGGGTGTATTTGTAGTCTGCCATGGCGTTATTTCAGTAAGGATTCGAATTTTTCTTTCAGCTCGACCACCGTGAAGGGTTGGCCTTCGCACTTGTTGTACTGTTCGTAGTGGAACTCCTGGAAGTTCTGACGCAGGTAGTTGGCAAACTGGCCTTCGTTGAGTTCGCAGACGACGATCCGGCGGAAGCGCTTGAAGATTTCGCGCACGCCGTGCGGCAGCGGGTTGATGTAGTTGAAGTGGCACAGCGAGACCTTGTGGCCTTCGCGGCGCATCTCGTCGACGGCATTCTGGAGATGTCCGCGCGTACCGCCCCAACCGACGACGAGCAGTTCGCCCTCTTCGTCGCCCCAGACCTTCTGTACGGGGATATCGTCGACCACCCGGGCCACCTTTGCGGCGCGCGTGTCGACCATCTTCTGGTGGTTGGCCGGGTCGTGGGAGATGCTGCCCTTGACGGCATCCTTCTCCAGACCGCCCACGCGGTGTTCCAGGCCGACCTTGCCGGGGAATGCCCAGCCGCGGGCCAGCTTTTCGTTGCGCACGTAGGGCATGAAGCCGCCCTCGGGCGCCTTGTCGACGATCGGCGGGCAGATCGTCGGATAGTCCTTCATCGAGGGGATGCGCCACGGTTCGGAGCCGTTGGCGATGAATCCGTCGGTCAGCAGGATCACGGGCGTCATGTGCTCCATGGCCAGGCGTCCGGCCTCGAAGGCGTAGTGGAAGCAGTCGCTGGGCGACGATGCCGCCACGACGATCACCGGGCACTCGCCGTTACGGCCGTAAAGCGCCTGCTGGAGGTCGCTCTGCTCGGTTTTCGTCGGCAGGCCTGTCGAGGGACCTCCGCGCTGTACGTCCACCACGACCAGCGGCAGTTCGGTCATCACCGCCAGTCCCAGCGCTTCGCTCTTGAGCGACAGTCCGGGGCCCGAGGTGGTCGTCACGGCGAAATTGCCCGCGAAGGCCGCGCCGATGGCCGTGCAGATGCCGGCTATCTCGTCCTCGGCCTGCACGGTCTTCACCCCGAGGTCCTTGCGTTTGGCCAGTTCTTCGAGGATCACCGTGGCCGGGGTGATCGGGTACGAACCGCAGAAGAGCGGCAGGCCCGCCTTCTCGGCCGCGGCGCAGAGTCCCCACGCCGTGGCGACGTTGCCGTTGATCGACCGGTAGGTGCCCTTTTCGCGGGGAGCCGGGGCCACGGTGTAGTTGTTGGCGAACTGGTGGGTATTTGCGGCGTAGTTATAGCCTGCCGCTATGGCCAGCTTGTTGGCCTGGGCCACGGCGGGATTTTTCTTGGCGAATTTCCCGTCGAGGTATTTGAGTGCGTAATCCTCCGGACGGTCGAACAGCCAGAAGCAGATGCCCAGTGCGAACATGTTCTTGCACTTGACGACGGCCTTGTTGTCGAGTCCGGTTTCTTTCAGCGCCTCGCGCGTCATGGAGGTGATGTCGGGAACGACGACGTTGTATTCGTCGAGCTTGAGTTCTGCCAGCGGATCGAGGGTTGCGAATCCCGCCTTCTTGAGATGTTCTTCGGTGATCGAATCGCCGTCGAGGATGACCGTCGCGCCCGGCTTGAGCCACTTTCGGTTGGCCTTGAGCGCCGCGGGGTTCATCGCCACCAGCACATCGCAGTAGTCACCGGGATTCAGCTCGCGGTGGTCGCCGAAATGGACCTGGAAGCCCGAAACGCCCGCAACGGTTCCCTGCGGGGCGCGGATTTCGGCGGGGTAGTCGGGGAAGGTCGAGATGCCGTTTCCCAACAGCGCCGAAGTGTCGGAAAAGAGCGTGCCCGTGAGCTGCATGCCGTCGCCCGAATCGCCCGAAAAGCGGATCACGACGTCCTGCAACTCCCGCACTTTTGATTGTTCCATGATTTTGGTTTCAGATTATGGGTTAACAACGATTTCGCAAATATACAGTGACTGATTGGGGCAAAACGGCGAATTTGTTCGCAGTCCATGCCGAACCGATCCTGTCCGTTATGCAAATATATTAAATAAATTGTCATATCGGACTTTTTCGGGCGATTTTTTAGTTTTCCGTTCCGTGTCTGTCGGTTTTTTGCATCCCGGATCGCTAATTCCTTGTAATTCAGAAGATAACTTTTTGTTGCGATCGTCGCTGAAAAACCTTTTCGGACTCCGTTCTTTCGGATGCGCTCCGCATGCCGCCGGGATTTCGGGCCGAAAAGCGGCGATCCGGCCGATTTTTTTCATTCCGGTGCGGTTTCCTCGTTCTTTTGGGCTACTTTTGCAGTTTCAAATTCAGATTTTAAGGATGATTACAGTTTCGAATTTAGAGGTGCAATACGGAAAACGGGTTCTTTTCAAGGATATCAATCTCAAATTCACCCCGGGCAACTGCTACGGTGTGATCGGGGCCAACGGGGCGGGGAAGTCCACGTTCCTCAAAGTGCTCAGCGGCGAGGTGACCCCGTCGCGGGGCAACGTGGCCTTCGGCCCGGGCGAACGCCTGTCGGTGCTCAAGCAGGACCACTTCGCCTATGACGGGTTTACGGTCCTCGACACGGTTCTGATGGGGCATCAGCCGCTGTGGGAGACGATGAAGGAGAAGGAGGCGTTGTACGCCAAGCCCGACTTTTCGGAGGAGGACGGTCTCCGGGCCGGGGAGCTGGAGGAGCGGTTCGCGGAGATGCAGGGCTGGAACGCCGAGAGCGACGCCGCCAACCTGTTGAGCAGCCTCGGGGTCCGGGAAGCCCTGCACGGCCAGCTGATGCGCGATTTGAGCGCCAAGGAGAAGGTGCGCGTGCTGCTGGCGCAGGCCCTGTTCGGCAAACCCGACAACCTGCTGCTCGACGAGCCGACCAACGACCTCGACCGGACGACGATCGCGTGGCTGGAGAACTACCTGTCGAATTACGAAAACACGGTGCTGGTCGTCTCGCACGACCGCCACTTCCTCGATTCGGTGTGCACGCATACGGTCGATATTGATTACAGCGACATCAACCTTTTCTCGGGCAATTACAGCTTCTGGTACGAATCGAGCCAGCTCGCCCTGCGCCAGCAGCAGAACCAGAACAAGAAGGCCGAGGAGAAGAAAAAGGAATTGCTGGAATTCATCCAGCGGTTCAGCGCCAACGTCGCCAAGTCGAAGCAGACGACTTCGCGCCGGAAGATGCTCGAACGGCTCAACATCGAGGAGATCAAGCCCTCGATGCGCAAATACCCGGGCATCATTTTCCAGCCCGAACGCGAGGCGGGCACGAAGATCCTCGGGGTCGACGAGTTGAGCAAGACGGTGAACGGCGAACGGCTTTTCAGCGACGTCAGCTTCACGGTCGAGAAGGGCGACAAGATCGCCTTCCTGGCGCGCGATCCGCGTGCCGTGTCGGCGCTGTTCGACATTCTGGTCGGCGACGACAAGGCCGATTCGGGCGTCGTCGAGTGGGGCACGACGATCAATTACGCCTACCTTCCGCTCAACAACGCCCCCTGGTTCGAGAGCCAGCTCTCGATCGTCGACTGGCTGGCGCAGTTCTCGTCCGACACCTCGGAGCTCTATTTGAGGGGGTATCTGGGCAAGATGCTCTTCAGCGGCGAGGAGATTTACAAGAAGGTCAGCGTCCTCTCCGGCGGCGAGAAGGTGCGCTGCATGGTGGCGAAGATGATGATCCAGCAGCCCAATACGCTCGTGCTGGACTCTCCGACCAACCACCTCGACCTCGAATCCATCCAGGCGTTCAACAACTCGCTGATCAATTTCAAGGGCAACGTGCTGATGAGTTCGCACGACCACGAATTCGTCAATACGGTCGCCAACCGCATCATCGAACTCACGCCCAACGGCATGGTCGACCGTTATATGGAGTACGACGACTACATCACCGACGAGGTCGTCGCCCGGCGTCTGGAGGCCCTCTGGGCCTGAAACGCGCGGCATGCCGGCCCTGAAAACGAAAACAGCCCCCGCTTCGGTTAGCGGGGGCTGTTTCATGCGGAGGTGTGCGGAACCTACTGCGGCTGCTTGCCGATGTAGGCCAGAATGCCGCCGTCGACGTAGAGGATGTGTCCGTTGACGAAATCCGAAGCGTCCGATGCGAGGAACACGGCGGGTCCCATCAGGTCTTCGGGCGTGCCCCAGCGTGCCGCGGGGGTCTTGGCCACGATGAACGAATCGAACGGGTGGCGCGATCCGTCGGCCTGACGCTCGCGCAGCGGTGCGGTCTGGGGCGTCGCGATGTAACCCGGGCCGATGCCGTTGCACTGGATGTTGTATTCGCCGTACTCCGAAGCGATGTTGCGGGTCAGCATCTTCAGTCCGCCTTTGGCTGCGGCGTAGGCCGAGACGGTCTCGCGGCCCAGCTCCGACATCATCGAGCAGATGTTGATGATCTTGCCTTTGCCCTTCTTGATCATCGAGGGGATGACGGCCTTCGAGACGATGAACGGGCCGTTGAGGTCGATGTCGATCACCTGGCGGAACTCCGCGGCGGTCATCTCGACCATCGGGATGCGCTTGATGATGCCGGCGTTGTTGACGAGGATGTCCACGATGCCGACCTCTTTTTCGATCTGCGCCACCATGGCGTTCACCTGCTCCTCGCTGGTCACGTCGCAGACGTAGCCTTTGGCCTCGATGCCCTCGGCCTTGTAGGCGGCCAGGCCTTTGTCCACCAGCTCCTGTTTGATGTCGTTGAAGACGATTTTTGCGCCCTGACGTGCGAAAGCCGTTGCCAGTGCGAATCCGATGCCGTAAGAGGCGCCCGTCACGAGCGCGACCTTACCTTCCAGTGAAAAGTTTACCATAATTTTGAATTATGAATTTTGAATTATGAATTATTTCAGATCGGTTATTTTCGAAAAATCCTGGTCGCCGTAGTCGAGGTTCTCGCCGCCCATGCCCCAGATGAAGGTGTAGTTGTGCGTGGCTGCGGCGCTGTGGATCGACCATTCGGGCGAGAGCACGGCCTGATCGCCCTTCATCCAGATGTGGCGCGTCTCGTCGACTTCGCCCATGAAGTGGCACACGGCCTGGTCCTCGGGCACTTCGAAATAGAAATAGGCCTCCATGCGGCGCGAGTGCACGTGTGCGGGCATCGTGTTCCACACGCTTCCGGGCAGCAGCTCGGTCATGCCCATCTGCAACTGGCAGGTCGGCAGCACCTGGTTCACGAGCATCTTGTTGATGTTGCGGTCGTTCGACCCTTCGAGCGAACCCATGTGGGCCACCACGGCGTCGGCTTTGGTGACCTTCTTGTCGGGGTAGTTGCGGTGTGCGGTCAGCGAGTTGAAATAGAATTTGGCGGGATTCCCGGCGTCCTCGCTCGCGAAGGTCACCTCGCGGTCGCCCGAACCGAGGTAGAGGGCCTCCTTGTAGCCGAGTTCGAACACGGCGTCGCCGGCCTTCACCACGCCGGGGCCTCCGACGTTGTAGATGCCCATTTCGCGGCGCGTGAGGAAGAACGGAGCCTTCAGCGGGTCGATGGCTTCGAGGCGGAGCGTCTCGGCGACAGGCATGGCGCCTCCGACGACCATGCGGTCGTACATCGAGTAGACCATGTTGACCTCATCGGCCGTGAATACCTTTTCGATCAGGAAATCGCGGCGCAGACGCGCCGTGTCGTAGCTTTTCGCATCCTCGGGATGCGCCGCATAGCGGATTTCGTAATTGGTTTTCATAGTTATAATTGTTGCATTCGTTGTATTCCGGAACGGCGGGCCGCAGCCCGGAGTTTGACATGGTCGAAATTGGCAAACCAATTCGATCTTTGCAAAGATAATAAAAAATCCGGAATTGGTTACCCAAAACCGGATTTTATTTGCGCAGCTTTGTCCGATTGCGTTTTTTCGCCCCTTCGGTCTGCCTCCGCTGTTCCTGCTAACGGATCGAGTTCATCCTGATGCTCGCCTTCACGAGCGCGATGGCGCGGATGCGCGAGATCTCCACGTCCTTGTCGGCGTGGTGCTGGTTCTGGCTCACGAGCTTCACGTAGCCTGCGCGGTCTGATTTCTGAATGTACTTCACCGTCACGTACTCCTCGCCGTCGATGTCGATCGACAGCAGGTACATGTCGCCCCAGAAGATGTCGTTTATGTCGCGCAGCTGCTTGTACAGCACGATGTCGCCGCTCTTGAGCAGCGGGTACATCGAGTCGCCGACGATATAGATCGCCCCGTCGCATTTCGGGAGGTTGGGAATGTGGATGAAGTTGACGGGCTTGCTCTGCGCCTGGTCGGTGAACAGCGGGACCAGGCCCGCCGTGCCCTCGATCGAGTAGAGGGGGACGCTTTGCAGCGGCAGCGAGTTGTCCGTGCGGTGCATGTAGGCCGTCAGATCGGGTTCGGCGTTGAACATGTTGCCCTTGCCGGTTTCGAGCCAGTCGGGATTGACGTTCAATTCCTGAACCAATATGTTGCGGTTGCGCGCCGAAAGCCCCGCCTTGCCGGTTTCGATCATCGACAGCGCCGCTTTGCCGATTCCAAGTCGTTGTGCCAGTTGCTCTTGTGTCATGCCGAGCTGCTTGCGTATCAGTTTTACCCGTTCGTTCATCGCTTTGTTATCGGAATTATTTATATAAAATATTTGAACTTTATTGCAGAAAATTCAAATTTTGAACTTATCTTTGTTCTGCAAAGTTAAACAATTTATTCTCTTCTGCAAACTCTTTTGCGAAAAAACGATTAATTATCAATGATGTATTCGGTTTCATCGGAACTTTACCTTGAAGTGGCCGCGCGTCTTGCGGAGGCCATCGGCGGGGGAAGTTACTTTTCAGGCTCGCTCACGTTTCCCTTCGGCGATATGGAGTGCCGGCTCACGGCCTCGGTGATCGTCTACCGGCGGCGCGAGCGGCTCCCCGAGGGCGACCGGGACGCGATTGCGGACCTGGTTCCCGTCTGGTGGGAGTTCCACACCGTCGGCAGCGACGGCGAAGCGCTGAACGACTTCTCGTTTTCCGAGGTGCGCGCGCTCCTCTGACCTGCCGCCGCGCTCCGGCCCTCCTTCCCCGGCACGGCGCTGCCGCCGGAGCGCACCCCGACAAAAAACCTGCCCGCCGCGGCGCCGCGCATGGGTTTTTCAAAAAATTTCAGTAAAATGCTC
>ERZ779850.749-NODE-749-length-37461-cov-33.156018_pt1 | contig 37461 bp, 21 predicted proteins | sample MGYA00511249_ERZ779850 | MGnify/ENA primary metagenome ERZ779850 (study PRJEB29588, sample SAMEA2162475) | human gut metagenome | biome: human gut; feature: human-associated habitat; material: faeces | place: Denmark | collected 2008/2010 ...
GATTTGGAGTTGTTCAGGCAATTAGTGGCGATACCGCCGAAGAAGTGTCTTCGACCGGCTTGCCGCGTCGATGTCACTGTGCGGTGTCGCCACGTCAAACTGCCCGAACAAAACTCGAAAGCAGTGCAGCGGCAGCCGTCATAGGCGGAATGGAGTTAATGCCACGTCGCACCGCACATCGCGAATAATCAATGCAGCCAATGGAAGTAATATTGTCGGCTATGCTCGTGCGGAAAACGGAACGAGCGGACGACAGCACAAAGGCAGTTGGAGCATAGGTCGGTTTCGGAGCGGCTTGCCGGAAGGAGTTTGTGACAAAGCGGTAGCGTCTCCAGGACCGGGCGACGGAGCAGACACCGTAGGAGCGCAGCGAGTGCGGTGTCGCGGAGACGTAGAGGTCAGGGAGTTAGCACAATCTCCTGTTCCGAACCCGACCGATTACTGCTCGTACTGCCGTGCCGTTGTCCGCCGAAGAGGGCGTAGCGAAGAATGTTAGCCGACGTGTTCCATTGGCGATAAATCCGCTCTGCCGCAGGCGAATAATGAAATGCCGACAGGCGAATAATGCGAGTGCACCGCAATGTGGGACAGAAGGCGATGATAGTATATCTCTTGCTCGCAGTGGAGAACGGAGCGAGAAGGCTCTGCCTTACAAGCACTTTGTGCAAGGGAGGTATCGGACAACAGCGTTAGCCGTTGAAAGAGTGTGTTGCAAAGCGGTAGCGGTGTGCAGCAGCGGAGTTGGAGCAGACACCGTAGGAGCGCAGCGAGTGCGGTGTCGCGGAAACGTAGAGGCTTCACATTGCACACTCTCTTGTTCCGAACCACCGACCGAGCGGCTTGCCGATGTTCTAAGTGCATAGGCAAAAGACTTCCGCGGAGGGCGCAATGGAGAACGTGGAGAGATTGCATCATCGCCTTCGGGTGGGAGGGTCAAAGATGTGCACTCGCCGATGCGGAGCGTTTATCGAATAAATGTATCGAGGCAACCACTATACACAGTGGCAACCCGGTGAGGGCTGCAGCTGTGTTTTAAGAATTATAGTGTGAAACATTCGTGAGAGTTGTTGTCGATGTGGAAGATTGAGAGCGTGTAGTTCTCCGCACCCTTGCGGAATTCGAGACGGATAAAGTCTTCGTCATCACGCCAACAGTAGTAAAGGGCTGTTCTCATAGCGTCCATATCGCTGTCGGCAGTCAATTTCCATTTGCCTTGTCTTGTGTAGCAAGTATATTCGTTCATTGTCGTGTAAAATTAAAGAGTTATACATCGAGGGAGAAAGACAAAGAGGCATTACGCCTCTTTGCTCGCTTCCATTTTGAGTTTGTCGTAGATGTTTTGGCTGATGACCGCGCCGTAGCGATGTTTGAGCAAGTGCATATAGCGGAGAGCACTCTTGGCAGTCTTGCAACCGCAGCCCACATTGTCTTTAGGGGCGACGCCTTGGAAATAGACGTACCAGCGGTCAAACTTGCGTTGAGCGACGATGAGATGTGGAGTAACTGTAGGCTGTGGGATAACTACGTTCTCGACTTGTTGAGCAGCCTGTTCGGCTTTCTTTGAAACTTTCTTTGCCATGATTTTTAATTTTTTGATGATTGAACATTGGCGCATTAGCGCCGTTTATTTTACGTGCAATCAAGTGGACGAAGCAGTGAAGTAGAGCCGCAAGGGTGATTGCCTTGTTGCAACGAAGCGAAACAAGGAGGAACACGGAGTGCACACTTGCCCTTGCAGCCTGAACATCGTCCTAACTTTGCACAGTTAAAATGAATGGTGCGATTGCGTGTCATCAATGTTCTTCGTCGGGAAATGCGCCGAAGGCAAAAAGAATGGCTTGAAAGGTAGCCGATAAAGGCAATCGGCAACAAAGAGGTTGTAGCTACTGCCGGAAGTGGAGCCACACTCGAAGTCGCTGCAAGTGCCGAACGCACGTCGCAATTTCCGTGGCGTTGCTCGACAATGAGCGTAGGTTGCAAGCCAAGAGTGCCGCTATGTGCCGTTCAAGCATCGAGCGGTCAGCACAAAACAGCGGAGAGCGGAGAATGGAGAGCGGAGAGCGGAGAGGTCGTGCCTCGTTCTCCCTCGATGTGTCTTTAATTTGACAATGAACGATGTGCTGCACTGACTAAGCAAATTAGACTGCCGACGGTGATATGCTATGCAGCCTTACGTTGTTGGCGAGAAGACTTCTCGATCACGAATGAAGAGAACCGCACTCTCAATCTATCGGCAACAACCACGAATACACTATAATCGACAATGGAAATCAACAAAGTTCACGAAGAACTGAGGTGTCAATGTCAGCGGCAATCAACCACGCCGGGCGGAAGCGAGCCAACAAAGAACGGCTCGGAGAAGCGGCAATCGCACAACAGCAACGTAGCGGCGGTAGCCGTATGATTAAGATACGTTCCTATGAAAAGCGGTGGAGAGAGCAAAAAGAAAGTCAGCCGCTTGGCTGACCGTCTTTCCGGAAAGAAGGCTTGCTTAGTTGTAAGAGTAAACCATAACGTAGTCAGCGTTGCCGACCTGTGCTGCTGCCTTGTTTGAGGCTTCGTCTTCGTTGTAGGCTTCAACGTAAACCGTTTCGCTCTCACCGTCGAAAGTAACCACTTCCACTTGATATTCTTTTAACTCGTTGCCGTTTTCGTAAGCGTCGAAGTCCTTAACTGCGAATTGAGAAATATGTGTCATTGTCGTAAGAATTAAATTGTTAATAACTGTGCGCCGAGGCGCGATTGATTTTACATTGCAGTTATTGCGTCTGATGTCAGTGCCACCGGCACGATAGCCCGACAAGGGTTCGCCAGACAATACTCTTTTTTTATAGGCACGACGAAAAAAAGGAAGATTGTTGCAGAGAACTTGACTTGCCCTTGGCGGAGCGTAGATGAAGATGCTAACTTAGCAATGGAAAATTCCCTATCGTGCTTTTGGCTTGCACAATGTTATATGACAATCAATTCTGTTAAGCGACAATGACAACATTTTATCCGCAGTTTGGACTCAGAGCGGAGAAAGCGGCAACACCTTAAAAATCAAGTGCAGTGGTACGGCAGACGAGAGAGCAAACATCTTCGCAGTGCCTACAACGCCCGAAGTCGAGTGCAGTAGCCAATGTTCGGTGAGCGACACAATGCCTTACTCTTACTAAGCAAGCCTCCGCAAAGACGACATAGTGGAGCGGTAGCCCACGACTTTGGCTCACTCCACCGGCTCATAGATACTGTCTATACACATTATTGCTCTGAACTATTGTAATGTGCAAGTAAATGTAACTCACCATCCTTTGATAATAAATAGAACGAGTGTTAATATAATGTTAATATAATGTTAAAGGGTATTCGTAATACAAAATACAGCCTAAACTTTTGATTTTAATAAAAATATTTCGTAATTTTGTAGTCTAATTACAAAATAGCTCTAAATATGCATTTATGATACGAGATTTTTGGGTAAAGAATTACCTTTCCATTCGAGATAAACAAGAACTTAATTTCCAGGCGAAGGGTCCGGCTTCGGAACTTGTTACAGAGGTCGCCGATGGCGTTTTTTTATACAAGTTGGGAATCTTATACGGCTCAAACGCCTCCGGTAAATCGAATATGCTTATCGCCTTGAATGAGGTGTTTCGGTTGCTGGTGTTGCCCAAAAGTGATGCAGCCCGGAAAATAACCGGCTACATTCCTTTCGCCCCTACAAAGGATAAGCCTACTGAAATGCACGTTTCGTTTTATGCAAATGGCGTTCGATACGACTATGATGTGGAGTTTAATGACCGATACATCTTTAAAGAAAGTCTGTATTACTATCCCAACAAATCAAAGTCGTTGTTCTACGAACGCAAGTTTGTGGGCGATAATGTACAAGCGGAAATCAAATTCGGGTCAAGTCTCAAACTACTTGTCAAGACGCAGGAGAGTATTCGGGAAAACACTTTGAATAATCATAGCGTTTTGTCCGTTTGTAGAAAAATAGCCTTTACCGATGACATTGCACCATTCAATACTCTCCATAATTGGATTATGGAGAATTACCATGATGTGGACGGTGATGGCGAGAAGGGACTCGTTGAAATTCTAAAAGAGGCATATAGCGACCCGAAAAAGCGTAAGTTTTATAACATCATGCTCCAAAAGGCGGATTTGAACATTTTGGAATATAAACCTATCGTTGAAGATCGATTTGTACCTAATGATTTCCGCGAACGTATTCAGAAGGAAAATATCCCGGAGGATGTGAAAGCAGAACTGCTAAAACCCACCATCGACTCAATTTCGTTCGTCAATCATTCGAATGATGGAGACTTTGACATTCCAATCAAGTGGCAGTCAAAAGGTACGCAAAAATATATTCGAATTTTGGAGGCTTTATACGATATGGTGACGAGCAGTCATGTGTATTATCTTGACGAATTGGGCGAGGATTTGCACTACGACCTGCTATACTATTACCTCAATGTTTTCATCTTTAATTCCGAGAAATCACAACTGATTATCACGAGTCAAGAAACCACACTCCTTTCACAAGACCTCATCAATGAAAACAGAGGTGTGGTGTGGTTCGTTGAGAAGAATAAAGATACGGCTTCGTCGGAATATTCTCGTGGCGACTCTTTCGGACTACACAAGAATCTCTCGCTTTATAATTCATATCGTATCGGTCGTTTGGGTGCCAAGCCGGAATTAGGCAGCATCTTTATAAATCTTGAGGATTGATATGGGAAAGTTACGACAAACTGCACTCATTCTGGGAGAAGGACCTACGGAGTTTTTCTACTTCAAGTCATTGTGTGATGTATTCAAACGTCTGACCATAAAGCCAGACTACCCGAAGCATACAAGTATCAAAGAACTTGAATTGAAAATTGCAGAAGGTATTGAGTTGGGCTACAACCATATCTTTTGCATTATCGATATGGATACAAAGGACGTGGAGCCGGAACGAACGCAATATCAGCGGTTAAAAGCGAAATATTCCAAGCCAATCAATAAGCCAAAGAAAGGCATATACTGTGAGGTAGAATTCTTTGAGACTCACCGCTGCACCGAGTTGTTCTTCCTATACTATTTCCGTTACACCTCACGCCCATACGACACACAAGAACCTCTGCTCCGCGACTTGAATCAATGCGTGGAATATCGGAAAGCTATTGAATTCTTCATCAAGACCAAAGGTTTGCATAGCTACTTTGAGCGAAACGGCGGAAGCCTCGAAAAAGCGATAGCCAATGCCAATCGCTCTATGGATGAAATCCAGACGGACGGTAGGGATTACACCTATTCAGAGCTAGGAAGGTTAATGGTAATGTTGAATTACATAAATAAAAAATAATCTTCATTTTATGTTAATAGTCAAAACCATTGAATAATTACGGAGTTTAAATAAGTTGAAAAATATTCATGTTTCAGTAATAACACAAAGTATCAATTTTCATTCAACAATATGGTTTCAGAAAATTTATTAGCTACTTATTCGTTATTGTCTTTCATTCAAGACTCCCAAAAAGAAGACAAAAGCAAAAGTATCTTGCAATTGTTTATACCAATTGTACAAGATACTTTGAACTGGATGTTGTCACAAAATGCAAATACCGGAGAAATAAAGGGCAAAAGTACGTTGGAGATTAGAGATGTCATCAAAATGCGTTTTGAACTGGAAATACCTCCATTTGCACTTAATTCTATCCTTTCACTTATAGATACAGATGAAAATCGGTTTGTAATAAACGCCGATAAATCTTTCATTATTAAAGCAGGATATTCAAATGGCATTGATAAACAATATGAAAGTCAAAAGAAGTGGATCTCTCTGTTAAAGAAAAATTATAAGTCTTTTTGTTACAGAGAAAATGTCAATTTCGAGTTTCAAGAATTAGTAACATTTATTCAAGACCAAAAGAATCGAATATTTGAAGGCAATTCTACTCAAATTACAGATCAAAGATACTATGTTTCGAAGTATGTTGCAGAGAAAATTCGAGCAAAGGATACATACTATAAAACCATTTGTGACATATACCTTGGTGGTATAATTACTTCCTACCTTTCGTTTACCATCACAGAAAGGGTTATGGATACAGAATTGTTACTTGACACCAATTTCTATATCAGTTTATGTAATTTAAATACAGAAGAATCTTATGAAACCTGTAAACAATTATTTGAAACCGCGAGAAATCTTGGATTTAGATTTAGCATTCTTCAAAGAACGATAGAACAAATAAGAATTCTTCTTACTAACAGAATAAAGAATTTTGAATGTAGAAGTTCGCGAGCAGCTTGGGATGAATCGGATATTCATGCCGCTTGTGTTCGCAGAGGAATGAACAGCAGTTCAGACCTTCAGCTCTACAAAGATGGCATAATGAATGACCTAGCTAGTAAAGGAATAAATGTAATTAATGATACAATGATTAGACCTGATATTGAAAAAGCTTCAAAATCAGAAGAATATCGCTCATTGAAGGTTATAAGGAGAAATTCAGAGAGTGCTCTAAATGACGTTATTGCACAAACTTATGTTGAACACAAAAGATCCTCTAAGAAAATAGCTGAATTTTCAGATGTAAATTGTTGGTTTCTTACTAACTCTACATCATTTAACAAACATGAATTGGAAATACCTGTATGGCAAAGGAAAAGTATAAATGCTGCAGATTTACTTTTATTGCTCTGGTATGCTAACCCTTCATTGGATTTAGGGAATACCACTTCTATGCTTGCAATGTCCAGTTTGTCTGCAAATATATTGCGCTATAGGTCCGAGAAAGGTCCTACAGCAAAAATTGTTGATGAAATTCAGCATAGAGTTGCAAAACTACAAACAAATGGTCTTGTTACACAGGAGGCAATTGCCAAACTATGTATTAGGATGTCTGAAGGTTGTATAGATGAAACTGAAGCAAATAGACTTGTGTCAATGCCTACTTCAGAATTTATCAAATATGTAGAACAAATAAGAACAAGCGAGAATTCTTATTATGAAGTAGAAGCAGAAAATGAAGATTTACGTTCTAAAATTGATATTCTAAATGAGGATAGCAAAATAAAAGATGCAAAATTGGAAATGAGGGGACTGCAATTGCATAGTGTTTTTTATATTATCGCTGCAATAGTAATTTATTTAACATATTGGTTCTTTATTAGAGAAAAGATCAAAATTGAGTGGATTGATTCTGTCGTTCAATTGGGTTATTGGATTGTCACAAGCATTTTGATTAATTTCATAAATCATGGGAAAATCTGGCTTGGCATAAAATCTTTCTTCTGCCAGAAATCAGTCTTAAGACAAATAACTAATAAAAAATCTTCAATATAATTATTTATTAGAGTTACATAATGTCCTTGCCAAAAAATAAAGAGGATGTCAAACATGTCAGATTTTTACAATTTTGTCCCTATCAGAACAATCTCTGGCAAGGTCGATTATATTTTCGTGGCTTGTTATACAGCTCCGATGCTTTTGATTTGGACTGCGTAAAGCTACAGCGAAGCTCATTCCCTGTCGAGAAATCAGGCTCGATGCACTATAGCCCGCCAGCGGCACCGGAACGGCTTATTCCAAGTATTTCACATTTGAGGTTTCGTTTATGGTCATAGTAAATTCTCGGCAACGGCGTTCGGTTTGGCGTGCGGCGGCGATGGAGAAACGGTCAAATTTCTCGAAGATATCCAGTCCTCGGCTCAGATTAATTGTCCAGCCGTTGTTAAGGATAATCGCACGGTCGTGGTCTGCTTCAAACTTATATGTAAACTCTATGCCGTATGTTGCCAGGTCGTCGGTCAACGCATCGAAGATGTCAATCATTTCGGGGATTTTGTCATCGGTGTTGTTGGTGTTAAGCGAAATGGCAATGCTTTCGGCATCGGTGTTTGCCTCACGAATGAGGTTGATGAACTCGATAAGGTTGTCGATTTGGAATGGTGCTCTGATGTAGGGGTCGATAATTTCTATTTGCGTAGCTCCTTTGAGGTATTCGCCGAAAAGAGACTTGTAGGTGACACCTTTTTGGTTTGCCCTCACTGCAATATGCCTTGGTGCGATGATACGTTCCTGCTGTGAAATGCGAGTACGATGAGTGTGCTCTGTTTTCGGAGCCGGATGTGGCTCTGTCGGCACTTCTTCAATCGGGGCAACGATGCCGTTCTCCACGTTCTCCAGAGTTTCTACTTTCACGGTTTTGCCGTCGGCGATGCAGAGATATTCAAACGTGGCCGGCTTGTCGGCTCGGAAGGTTTCATCGATGATATAGAGTTGGTCTTTTACGCGCTTACGGCTTTCTCCTGCAAAGTCCACAATTTCAAGGGCTTCCTCAACGGTCATCTTGCCATCGGGATAGAGCAGTTTTACCAGCCCTGAGAAAGTCTTGCGAATGGCGAGGTGGTCGCGCTCCGAGAGCGAGGTATCGAAGCGAGCGTAGTCTTTGAGCATCGGCGAGAAGTCGAGAGCACGGAGTTCGTGCAGCACGGCAGCGATGTAGTCAGTTATAAGCCCGTAACCTTTGCTGAAACTGTCCTTGCGGAGCGACTTGATTTCCCACCCGGGATTATATAGGTGAATACGGTCGAGAAACGCTCCTTTTATAAATCCCGTAGGGATTGATTCAAATAGGTGAGAGTTTTTGAGCATATAGGGCACGGTGTGCTTGGTGTTCCCCACGAAAGCCATCGAAGCCGAAGCCTCGTGAGTGGCTTTGCCGCGGTTGAATGTCTTGTTGGCAAGATAGTTCTGCATAGTGTCGATAAGCACGGCATCGGTCGTTTTGCCTTTCTGCTGCTCGTATTCGTCCCATGCCACCACGTCCCAGTAGCCCACAAGACCGAGTATTTCGGTATGTCCGCTGATTTTTGAGAACAGACGGGCTGAGGTTACGTCGCCACCGCTGACAAGTACACCATACGGCGACAATTCCGAGAAAACGTGCGACTTACCTGTGCCTTTCGGACCGAGTTCCATAAAGTTAAAATTGTTTTCCACCATAGGAAGCAGACGCGAGAGCGTTATGAACTTTTCACGGCGGTTGAGCACTTCGGGATTAAGTCCCACTGTGTGAATGAGCAGGTCAATCCATTCTTCGGTGGTGAAATTCTTGCGCTGGTCGATGTAGTCTTGCAGCGAGATGTTGGAAACCTGTATAGGCTTCAGATTTTCTATCTCCCAGCGCACCCTGATATCTTCACCAGTGAGGTAGTTGATATTGACAATCGACCACACTCCGTTGCCTGAAAGCAATTTCGGATTTTTGCGAACAAATTCGCTGCCAATAGGAATACGGAACAGTCCGAGGTTGGCAAAAGTAGCCTCATATTGGTCTGCCTTATCGTTAAGTTGTGCCGAAATCTTGTCGATGATGCGGAAGCGACCGGCTTCTTTGATTTTGCCTTTCACTTCTTCAGCTTCGGCACGATGCACATAGTTGTTCTGGATTACGGTTTTCACCTTTTCGATGCCTTGTGCGATGAGTTCTTCATCGTCGCAGGCGCAGTACTGTCCGAGCAGGTATTCGAGCACAAATGTAGGCACCGGCAGGTTGCCTTTCACCAAGAAAGCGAGGTCTTTTCTCACCACTTTACCTTGGAAAGCGTTCAATATTTTTTCTTGTAGTTCCATATCAGAAATCTTGCTCTATAAGTGTATTGTTGGTAACCGGTTTTTTTACGAGTGGATTAAGCATATCTTCAGTATCGTAGATGCGGAGTTGCAGAATGCCCGACGATACCGACTGATTGAGCGTAAGGCTCAATTCTTTCACTCGGTTTTGCAGCACTTCGGCATCGGTGCTGTTGAGGGTGATTACGGTGTCGTTGGTGACTTTTGCGTCGTTGCAATAGATGTTGCATACTATTTCACGCGGCTTGATGTCGGCTGACACTGCTTCGTCTTGCAAAATCTGTATTCTCAGGCGGCTCGACACAATCGAGAGCGACTGTGTGAGCAGTGTGATGTTCACTTTGCGTTTCTCCTCCTGCTTGTTGTAGGTGCTGTGCACTACCGGAATGATGACCTCTTGCAGTGCGGCACCACCATGCACAAAGTTGTAGTCGGCTCCTTGCACCTTGAAGCGGTTGGTGCCAACAGGTACTGCCACAAAAAGGTCGTTATCGATGCCCGACACATTGCGCATCGGGAATTTAGCCACGTTAGTAACCTCGTCGCTCGATGCAGTGAGGTAGTAGCGTGTTTTCTGCTCGGCGGCGGCTTCGGTGATTGCCGTTTTGTCGTTTTCAGCAAAGGCCATATCATTGTAGATGAAGCCGTGGTCGGAAGTGATGAATATGTTTTTTGTAGTCACGTTGTCGTGGATACGTTTCACGCAATCGGCAATTTCTTTCACACTGTCGCGGCAGGCTTTGATGATGCTGCGGTAGCCGTTATGCCCGGCATTGTCTATGGCATTGTGGAAGATATACACGAGCGAAGCGGAGAACAGGCTGCGCAATTCTTCCTTGCTACTGCCTTGCACTTTCTCGAAATCAACGCACACCGCATCGTGCACGTATTTGCGCAGATGTTGAGTGCGCTTGTCGGTAGTGTCGAGAATGGTGTGGTCGAGTCCGAGAGTCACGTCAAAGAGGTCCATTTGCTCGTAGGGCAAAAGTGACGGTTTGCAGTATTTCGTTTCTGTAGGCAGCATGGCTATAGCCGGTTCGAGCGATGCTGAGTGCTTGGAACGGTTCAGCTGTTCGGTGAGTTCTTTCGCTACCTCGTAGCGCAGAGCGTCGCTCACAATCACCACCCACTTTGTCGATTGCTTCTTGGTTTCGTAGAAATTCTCTTGACGGAACGCCGCTGATATGTCACCAAAACCGTTGCCGCGTTCTTTGAGGCAACGCACCCACTCGATGTTGATTTCGTTGGTGATGCGAGCATAATCCTTGTCGAGGGTTGCTTTAACGCTGTCGATGGCATCTCTCACAGGGATATCCACATCGAGTGCAAGGAAATATTCTATTGACTTGCGGTAGTAAGTATCGAGCAGATAGTAGTCGGTGGTATAGCGATTGATGTAATCGTCGGGCGTGTTCAAAATCAAAGATCCGAGTGAGCGGCTCTTCTGATAGAAAAGTGCGACTTGCATTGCATAGTCGATTGCGGTGGAAATAACAGCATTTTCGACATTCTTCAGGCTGAGCAGTCGCAGGCGGTCGAGGGCATCATCGCTTGCGTCCTTCACCTTGTCGCTGATGATTGCCCGAAGGATTTCCCAACACATCGCAGTCGGCACATAGAAGTAATTCTCGTCGAGCGAATACACTCTGATGATTTCGCTCTCGTGAATGTCGGCAGCGAGTGCATCGAAAGCTTCCAGCCATTCCTCGCGGCGGCGAGCAGGAAGCAGTTTTACCGACTCAAAGAGTTGGTTCATTTGTTCGAGCATCACCGAATTAGTGACTTTGAGGTGTTTGTAGTTGTCGGCGTTATTTACACCAAACAATTGGGTTATAAGGTTGTATTTCAGTCGCTGAGCCGCTTCCACAATCTTTTGTGGTGAGTTTTCATCGTAGCCGGCATCGAAAATAGAGTGAAGTTGGCTGTTAAGAGCAGCAAGCACATCGCGGTGGCTTTGCAGACTTGCGAAGAATTTCAACGACTTTGGTTCGCCACAGTTGTGCGCAAAGATAAACAGGCGTTGCAAAATTTCGTTCCACGAAAGCATTCTGCTGTCGCCCATATATCCCGAAATCAGTCCGCGATAGCCCACATCGAGGTTAAAGGCTTCGCCGTAGAATCTGCCAAGTATGCGGTTGAACTTCTCGAGTTGCAGTTCGGAGATGTGATTGCGTATAAACGACAAATGAACATCATCGATGTGATTTTGCTGCATAAATGCCTCGTAGTTGTTGCTCTTAAATTCGGCATTAGCCACAAGCAAATCCATCAGAGGGAAATCCGCCCGTACTTCTCTCGTGGCAGGTGCGGCTTGCTGAAAGTAAAGAATCACTTTCTCGTTGCTCCACTCCTTTTCGAGAGCATATTTAGTGGCGAACCAGTTGCCTTGAAACTCCACAAAGCGGAAGCCCTCGCGAAGCACGGTGTCTTCTATCTCGTTGAACATGCTTCGCATCGGGTCGAAGATGAAAAGCACATGCAGGTCGGCGTTGCTGTCGAAGTAGTTGTATATGTTGTCGATGATAGCCATAGTGTATTATTTGATTTTTGCGAGTACGTCGCCGAATTTGGCATAGTTCACCACCACGCCGTCGTCGAGGTCGAAAGCGATTTGCCGGTCGGCAACGTAGTGCAGGCGCTCGTGATATTCACGACACTCGGCGAGTTCTTTCTCTAATCGCTCGGCGGTTTTGCGCTGGGCGGTGGTGAGCATGGCATCGTCGGCTCGCAGTTCGTTGATGCGATGTGTGAGCCAGTCCATGTGCGGCAGCAGATATTTGCTGCGCACTCGTTCCACGGTGTAAGCGTCCATGCGGTGCATATAGGCGATGCATTGGAATGCGCCTTTCTTCGATGAGAACAGCCAGTAAATCGGGCGGTTTTGATACATCTTTTTGTGGTCTTTCCAGAAATCTTTGACAAAGTATGCCTCGAGGCTTTTGCCAAGGCACGTTTCAATGAAATTGATGTTTTCTTGCAGGTCCTCCTCATCGAAAGCGATACGCAGGAAGTCGCGCAGGCGGTTGCAGGCGTTGTCGGCAAACTGTGAGTCGGCACTCAATATCGGGATTATTCCGTCGTCGTCAATTTCAAATTCGTTACCATTATGTCTGTAAGTGCACACTTCTTCGGCAGTCGGGTTCGGGTGAGCGATATGCAGCCCCGGCTTATCGAGGCGGTAACGCCCCATCCAGCATCCGATGGCGTATGAAATCATTTGCTTGGCAATAACATCGTCGTGCCAAGAGAGCGTGCCACAATAAGGACCCTCAAAATTGATTGAAATTTCGCCTTGCTGGAGGATGGTGATTTCATCGAGAGGAACATTGGGTGTGAGTTCGTCTTGCAAGCCGTAGATTTCAATGAATTGACGGTTGAGTTCTTCCTCGTTGGCATGAAGTTGGTTGAATTTGCGCTCCCAGCATGACTTGTATTCACTTACTACAGTTTCAAGCGTACCCCATCCGTTGTCATTAAAAATACGCACTAATTCATTCTCCTTGAAATCCCACGATGTTTCGTGTGCATCCCAATCTTCTTTGCTGATAGCAATGCAGTCATCAACGATATTCTCAACAAAGGCTTTGTTATGAATAATAAGTGGGATTTTTATTATATCACCGACTTTAAAGTCTAAAGTTGGTGATAATAATTGAAGAAATGATTTTGATGTTTTTGCATTAAGCAATCCGATTATATATTTTAGCAATTCATTAGAGAAGCCACTTGCTCCTTTAGAATCCCATAAATAGCCCGTTTCACAATATCTAATACAAAACGAACCAGATGAAATAGCGTTCCATGTACCACATTCCTTAAATGCGAATTCTCCATTATAATTATGAGAACGCACTCGCCCTGTGATTGCATCAATATTATTCTTTATTTCATATCCATTGTTTTCCCAATTAACAACAAACTCTTTATTCCCATACCATTTCCTAAATGAACCACCCTTGTTGTACGGATACCATTTATCGGAGTTTTTATTAAATTTAGAAAATAGATAGGTCGAAATTTCAAACCATTGACGAAGGAATCTTGGATTATCGGCTGTTGCCATCCCTTCTCTTGTCGTCATTTCTTTGCCTAGTTTTTCTAATGAGAATGCTTCAATCATTTTCTCACTCACCCAATAACCGATTGGACTGCCGGGGATTTTGGCGAAATTTGACTGCGAGATATTTGGGTAGTAGATTTTTCTATGCTCTGCAAATTCTGTATCTATGTCCTCAGGTTCAAGGAACATAGATTCTTTGGTATGGCAGTCCGCTCCTGCCACAAGTCGGTAGTATGTACCGCAAGAGTTTTCATTCGGTTTGCAATTAGAGATAACGTATGCGGCATTTTGCACTACCTCGCCTGAAAGTTCATCGAAAGTGCGAGGACCAAGGTGTAAAAGATTGTCAATGCAATAATTCGTGAGCAGTTGAGTTCTTAGACGTTCAAATGATGATAAGAACATCCACGAGTGCATATTTATCATACCATATTTACCACGTTCTTTAAGGAGTGCAACAGCAACTTCCATAAATACGGCAAATAAATCAGCCTTGGCAATCTCGTAGTTATCTTTCACATACTTTGATAGTGTGGCGTTCATATTGCCGCTACCCATATAGGGCGGATTCATCACCACGGCAGCGTAGCGGTCGGTGAGGGCGAGGATTATGTCGAAATAAGGGAAAAGGCCATCGAAAGTATGGATTTCGGAGGTGCGGTATTCGGCGAGTCGGCGAACGATAGCCTCGCGAGTGCCGGGCGAGAGGTTGAATCGCATAATCGAACCAAGGTCTTCGGCATGGTCGAAAAGTGCGATGGCTTCGGCGGTTTCGTCAATCTGCGTGGGTGTTCCACCGAGGAAGAAGTGATGAAGCGTGTCGCGAAGGCTGATGTCGCTGCGATATGGCTCCGGCATATCGAGCACATGCGGCATGGCGTGAGCATCGGCAAAGGAGGCATCACGACGGCACGCCTTGAGCAACAAGGCAAAGGTGGCAAGTTGCTTGGCACGAGTGTCGATGTCGATGCCGATAAGGTTGTGGGCAAAGATATTCTCCACAGCATCACGGCGGCTATAACCTTGCTCGATGTAAATATCATAGAGCAAGTCGAAACATTCGTTGAGAATGTGTCCCGAACCGCAAGCAAGGTCGGCGCAAGTGAGTTCCTTGACATCTACAAAAGTGAATTTCTCGCTGCTTGGCTCTGCCGAAACAAGATACTGCATGCGCGACTTCAGCTCGCTGTATGGCTCGTTGTCGAGATAGATACGCCCGAGCGAGTTTTGCACCATATATTTCACAATCCAGTTGGGCGTGAAAATCTGCGTGGCGGCAGGGATTTCGTCGGCTTCAAATTTGCCTTTCTTGGCAAATACCTCGTCCTTACGCTCCGAGATGTAGAATTGATACAGCCAGCCGATAAGTTCCGGCGAGCGGTAGTCGTCATCGGAGATAAGGTCTGATCGGTTGAGCATATCCACTATTTCGCCCTCGGCGAGAATGTTCGAGGGTAAGAGCAATAACGAGTGGTCGTCAACACGCCCGAAGCAACTGCGAATGACCGGATTCGAAGTGCAGTAGCAACCAATCAGTAGCGCAAATTGCTCGTGAGTGAGCGCATCGTTGTCAAGCAGTTCGCGCAGTATAGCCATATCGGCAGCCGACATTTCGGGGAAATGTCCGGCACGTGCTTGTTCCACGATATGGGGCACACGCACTGCGGGATTGGCGAACTGCAAAACAGGCTCGGCAAGATTGTTATTGGCGAGAATGTTGATAGCCACAAGGCGGTTGAACCATGTGTAAGCCACTTGCTCCACTACGCCACGGAAGCCGTGGAGCGAAATTTGGTGCTGAAGCGATTGCCACCTGCGGAGAAAGGCTTCGTCTTTTGTTTGCTCTCCGAAAGCACAGCCACCCTGTACCGGTTTAGGCTCGATGATAGGCTCGCCATTCTCACGGAAGAATGTGCGGAGGCTATTGCTTACGCCTTTAAGAAGGCGAACACGAGCCTCTGTGGCAAATTTGCGTATTTGATTGGTGTTCATTGTTACATTACTATAATTTCTTCGCCGTTATCGATATGGCGCATCAATTGCGCACGAAGATTGGCGAGATAGTTATCCACATCTTGCGAGGTTGTGAGTTTTGATGTACTTCGAGTAGAAAGCCGCACGTTTTTCACTCTTGGAGTTGGTGCCGGCGGTGGCGTTGTGGTAGAGCTACCAGTGTTGTCCGGCGGTGTAGGTATAGCAGCGTGAGCCGCTGAGAGTATTCTGCCGGTTTGTTCGGCATAATAATCGTCGGTGATGCGATTGAGTTTAAGAGTTGCAATGCTCTGCGACAACGTCTTTGATTGAATTATGCTATCAACGTTTGAAGTGTAAGCAACGCTCTGCTCTGCGGCGAAATTGACGATTTGCTGTTCTGTTTCAAGATAAGCGGTTCGGATTTCGTCGCGCAACCTGTTTTTCACTTCATCGAGTTTTGCGCGGAGCAAACGGAGTTTTTGACGATAAGCCGGCATTAAATTCATCGGCATTTTGTCGGTGAGGATTTTCTTAAACTCCTCGGCTGCTACTTTTGCTTCGCTGTCGAGGTCTTCCCTGTTTGCTTCGTTGTCGCGAGCAAATTGGCAACACTCCTTATAGGCATTGAGTTGGTCGTCGCAGAATTCGCGCACTCTCTTGCCCTCGTCCATCAGCGCCTTTGCCTCTTCACGGTCAGCCACTACCTTGTTGAATAATGTAGCATAGTCGCGCACGGCTTGCCACTCAGTGAGTTTTGTTACCACCTTTTGCAGTGTCTCGGCAAAAGGATAAGCGGAAATATCAGAGAGCAGTTGCTGCTCGTTGCGCATTTTTTGAGTGAGCATATCTTTGCAAGCATTGTATATTTCAATGGCATCAGTGCCACCCGGCACAGTCTGCACATTGAAAATATCTTTCCATGCGACCACGAAACTGTTGACCAGTTCCTGTGAAATTGCTCGTGCAGGCTTAATGGTGAACTTGTTCTTTTCGCGAGCAATGTTTGTTGCCACAACGCCACGGTCGATGTTGGTGTTGTTGTTATAGGCAAACTCATAGATGCGACGGCGCACAAGTTCGTTCACCACATAGATAGTAGCCAAATCGCTCCAACCGTATGGGCGTTTTTGGAAAGTTGCCACAACGTCAGTAAGAACGACATCAACACCGCCTTGTCGGTCGATGTAGTTCTTTACTGCTTTTTCGGCTTCATTAAGAGGATTTAAAGCAGAATACTCGTCCGGTTGAATTGTCCGGTTGATTTTCTGACGTAGAGCATCGGTCGTGGTCGGGAAACTACTGCTTGTAACCAAAGAAGCCGAAGGGTAAACATCGCTGAGGTGTCGAGCGACGGAGTCACGATAACGGTCTTTTCCCTTATTTGTAATGTTTTCCACTATATGACCGTCGGAAATGATAACGCATCTATCGAACATTTCGCGGAAGCGAGGCACAATTTTGTCGCGATAGAGAGCGCCGGCTTGTGCACGGAATTCCGCATTTGTGCGACTGCGAGTTTCCGATTGTGTCTGAATACGCAAGTATTTTTCAACTTGGCAATACCAGTGGAATACATTCTTTAAGTCGCCGGATTCTCGGTAGAGGTCTGCCATATAGAAAATAAGACCGTCACGAGCATTGGTGAAAGCGTATGTGTTCACGTCATCGACTTGACTCTCAAAAACGAAATTCACTTTGATGTCCGAGGAGCCACCAAAGAGCATTTTATCCATGATGCTTACCGCCACGTTGAAACTTGTGTTGCAGAAGTTCTCACGATTGGAAGGTGCGAGATACTCCTTGTAAATGTTGGTAACGACAGTGGCACGAGAATCACTATCCACAGTCTGCGACTTGATAGTGCTTGCCACTTCGCGCTCATCTTCGGAATAGAAACTATACACTTCTATTGTGCCGCGAGTTTCTTTGCGAATGATGTTGTTGGCAATAAGGTAATCGAGCACATTCTGTACGTCGTTTTTTAGCGTTAGTTTTTGGCAGTCGATGTCTTGCATGAGCAGTGTGGTGATGTTGTCGGCAGACGCCGAGAATGCCATGCGGTGTTGCTCGCTCATATAGCAGAGCATGAACAGCACATGAACCACACGCAAAGCGAAATCCGGCTTTTGGTATGCTCTCGCTACGTTCTCTGCCGGAGCAACGGCTTTAGTGCCTTTGTTGGATAGTCCTTGGCTGAACATAGCGTTGTAGAACTGGTCGAACGAGATAAAGTCGCCCACTTCCTGCTCTTTGGTGTCTTTGGCGGTGCTGTGAGTAACCTTGATGATGCTTCGCTCATTGCCTTTCACTTCACGGTTGACGAATTCGATTGCCACGAAGGAGTCGAAGATGTTGCCCATCAGCGTGAACTGATAAGGCACAAACGGATAGTAGTTGATGAAGTCGTCGGCATCGGCGAAGATGCGGTAGCCAGCAGGCAGATTGAATTGTGCCTCAATGGCATTTTTCTTCTGCGTATAGAGATTGTTGAGGGTGAGCGATGCGTCGGCGGTCTTTTCAAGAATACGGCGTTGGGTGATATACTCGGTGCTTGTGCCTTTGAGCGACACTTGCACTTGGAAACGTCCCATAATCTTGCCGTAGTCGTCGCTCGTTTGGTTGATTTGGCAACTGCTGACTATTTCCGACAGGTCTTGTTGTGCAGTGCAAGCCACCCATGCTTTGCCCTCGCATGGCTGATTGATGTCCGACACAATCTGCTGCAACTGAAGCAACAGACCGCTACGGTTGTCAATAAACTGGCTAATCTCATCTACAAGGAACACGATGCGGTAGTTGTCGTCTTGTCGGGAGATGTGATTTTTAAGTTCTGCGACGAATGTTTCCACACTGAGGCTGATAGTGTCGGAAGCAATTTTGTCGCGGATAATATCAGTTGAGAGCGACGGCACAAGTTCTTTGCCGGCATCAAGAACCATGTCGAGTTCGGTAGTGGCAAGAGAAATGCAATCATCTTCCCAGTTGAATCCCATTTCTGCAATGTATTGCTTGAACTCGTAGAACTTGCCTTTCTCATCGAGAACTTTCTCGAAGTATTGAGCCAAAGCAAGGTTGTTGCTGTTGTAGCCACGCATACGGTTGAACTCGTTCCAGAACACATCGAGGAAAACACGGTCGTGGGCACCTTGAATGTTGTGAACGGAGCCGATGTTGAAAAGAATTGCATCGACCTTGGCATAATTGAGCCAAGAAGCAAGTTCGTTGCAATCGGCAACGGTTACTTCCGAGTGGCTGTCGGGCACCTGAAGCGGGTCGCGCTCCATAACGGCTTCCTTTAGCCGTTGTATTGCAAGTTCGCAGAAGCGAGGGTCGAGGCAATATTTGATGTATTTAAGGAAGTGCGATTTACCTGAACCGAAGTAGCCGCTAATCCATATGCCCATGTGGCTATAAGTGCGGTCTTTGATTGCCGAAAGCACTTTGTAAAGATTGTTGATGATGTCGTCGGTAAAAACGTACTCACCAATTTCTATGGCAACCGTTTCGTCAGAGAGGTTGCTCGCATTAACCGCAGGATTTACTTCGCGGTTGATGTCTTTTGCATATATTTTTTCTAACTTCATAACAATGATGTTTATGAGGTGGTATTAATCGTTTAGTAGTAGAATAGCCCTATAAGTGTGTTGGTCGTTTATCTTTCCGAAAAGGCTGAAAGAATTTCCCTCGCTTTCGCCGGGATAGAAAACGATTATTTTGTAAAGGCTCGTGTTGTTAAATTCTTCGTAGCCCGACAAGAAAACACTTGTGCGGAGAAATGGGAACATAGAGCCGATTCCGTACAAAAAGATGTAAGGCTTTTTGCCTGAAGATTCAGCATTGATGTGCTCCTCGATGCGACGGTTGATATACTCGTAAAACTGGCGGCTGTTGGCTTTCGCCGTGAGCGATTTGAGCACAGCATCGTTTTGTCCGGCATTATCTTTTGTGAGAAAGTAATGCAGTTGCGAGTTATCGAGTTTTCCGAAAGGAATGCCGTCGAGAAAGCGGCAAAACTCATCGAATAGATTGAGTTTGAGCACATCGAGGTAGTTGGTGGGTCGAGCAAGGTTTACAGTAAACTGCTCGATTTGACGGCGAATGGAATACTCGTCTTCGGCGTTGTATTGAAAGAGATAGAAGTTGTAGAAAATATCTCCGTGTTCAGTATCTTGGAATTCCTTTGAAGAAAGTTTCTCGTAAAGTTCTTCAATCGTCATGTTTCTCATACGGCGAGCGATTTAATGTTGTTAATAACATACGGTTCGAGCAGACAAGCATCTAAAAACCACGCTTCGTTGATTTTGAGGAAATAGGTAAATTCTTCCTCGTTGACTTGTGGCGAGCGCAGTTCTGAAGTCTTTGCATCAAGCAAGCCCACTTTGCGGAGCAATGTAATAAAAGATGAAGTTATTCTATCTTTTGTTTCCTTGCTCCAACTATCCACAAAATCATTGGAGGCTGAAATCTGGTAGAATTCCGAAAGAATGTCGTTGTAAGTGACCGTTCGAGATATGCCGTTCCAGTTGTTGAGTACCACATTCACTTGGAAATCGAAGTAGATGCGATAAGTTTTGAGGTTGACGAAAAACATAGCCCACAACTGAGTGCTTTCGCTCACAGTTGCAAACCAATCCCAAAATTCACGCGGCACGGCATTGAAACGTCGCTTGAACTCGAGCACCGCCTTTTTGCGTGAACTCTCCGACTTGATGAGCAAAATGTTGTTTTCAGAAATCTCTTTTTTGAGTAAAGCGTCAGCATCGGGTGAAAGCAAAAGAGGTAGCATTGCTTTCATCTCGTTGTGCATAAAACTGCACCCTGTCATAGCCGCTGTGTATATCTTATCTGCCATAGTAAACGGAATAAGGACGTTTAGTTATCATGGGTCTATCGCTTTCGCAGCCATCAGACTCCATAATGGCAGTTTTTATTTCATATAAAAAGAAAAGCGGGAGCCACACCATGCTCATTCCGCTATTCGAGGCCCTGAGACTGCCATTGCAACAGAACGAGCAATGGTAGAATCACCCCGCGTAGTATGAATATGCGTAATCTTCCTTAAAACGGCAGCAATGCCGTAATAGGAAGCACATAAACGTACCCAAGGGGCATCTACAATTGCTTCATCCTTGGTTGCAAATTCAAAATTTCTCAGGTTTCGAATAGCCAAGAAATAAAGCGTAAGTAAACGCCTTTCCGTATGTAAACGAACCACCCAATACCCGGTGTTCCCCTCCTCAGAGGCACCACGCATCGCGGGGTTCAGTTGCAAAGTTAAGAATTTTCCCCGAGATAACCACCAATTTTCCCAACTAAGTCTCTCCCCGCCACAATTTAGTTAATTTTGTAAATTCAAAAAACAGCCGATTTCAGCCAGGACGACAAAATTCCACCCCCGTCTATCAAACGATTACAAACCGGAGCACAAAAATTCCCAGAATAATATTCGTGAAAAATTTTTTCTGGGTGAAAGTTAGATTAAAACAGAAGCATGAATCTGATATTGCAAAACTGAGGAATGGCTATCAGAAGGAAATCGATGCTGCCATCAGGCGTGCGGAGATTGCAGAGAGGAAAGCTGTCGAGAAGGAGGCTGTCATTGAAAGGCAGAAGAACAGGATTGACGAACTTGATCGCAAAGCTAATCCTCAGCGATACCGGCTTTCATCGGGAGTGGAACTCATCGGTTATCGCTTCCTTGGCAACAATCCTTATACTGTTACCCTGAAAATCTGGACAAAGGTTAAGGAGATTGAGCACACCGCTGTCACCTACCTCAGCGATGGCGACAAGCGATTGTACGCCTTCAGCAATGGAGAACTGACAGAACACGAGTTTGTCAACGCCTGTTTCAGTGCTGCCGAGCAAGTCAGCGAGATACAAGCAAATTTACTCAGCGCTGCCATTGACCTGGTAACAGGCGGGGCCGACCAACCGCATGTAGGCATTGGTGGTGGAGGTTCCACATCTGAAATGCCATGGAGGGATAAAGACAAGAATCTCAAGAAACGAACAGCAGTAAAACGACATTAGTTTGCAGAATAAGTCATTATTTGAACCAAAATTGAGACAAAACACCTTTTTTACATCATTAAATTGCAGATTTTCGTCCATTTATGCGAGAGTCTGCATTTATTTTTATACCTTTGTAGTCAAAATTTGACAATTCAAATTAGTTACAACAAAAAAATAGAAAGTACTACAGAACTAGTACAGAAAAAAAGGAAATAGCAAACCTGTAATTTAGAATGTTATTAATATCGATTATCCATTATTTTTATGGCATACAATAAAGGAGAAATAGTTACCGCAAAAGTTACATCAATTGTAGATTTTGGAGCTTTTGTTGAGCTTGGCGATAGAAGTTCTGGCTTAGTACATATTACAGAGATACCAGCACGAAAATTTCATGTTAATGATGTTCTTAACGTTAACGATGAAATAAAGGTCATGATCTTAGGCGAGAAAGGGATTGATCGATTTGGCAACAAAAAATATGAACTAAGTAAGAAAAAAGCTGATGAACAGAAAATTCGTGAGCAAGTAGCGGAAGACATTGTTCATTTAGAAGGTGAAGAGAAATCCATACGTGAGATATGGAAGATTTTTACGCAAATCAATAAATGTTTGCTTCAGTACATGAAGCAACCGATTCTGCTTGATGTAAATACAGCAAAGTTACATGCTTCTGACGGAAAACTCGTTGTTAAGGCAAACACTGAATCTAAATTTGAATTGTTCCAAAAGTCATTCAAGCAAAAGTTCGATACGGAACTTGTGCCGTTAACTAAGGACTCTTGGTATTTTTATGCGAATATCGACTCTCTTTCTCCAATGTTGCTTAAGACATTCGAGGAAGAATGTGAATGCTTGTATATGAACTTCTTCCCACAGCCATTCATTGAGGGAAGAATCTGGAATTATCAGAAAGACAAAAGAGAAGAAATAGAAGCTCAATTGGAAGACTGTTTTCCAAATATTATTATCACATCAAACAAAGTCGGAGAACTCTCTTTTAGACAATCGTATGGCAGTCATTCACAAGCAAGAGACTTTCATTCTGCGTTAGGTGACATTTTGAGTGAAATAAAAAATGGCTGTACTGTTGAAGATGAAGAAACAGGAGAAGCCAAAGAGTATGCTCCAATCCCTTTTGAGTTTGAGATTAATCCGTTATCAAGCTTAGATAAATTCTTGATAGAGAGAAATGTTTTTGGTCAACAAGAACATGAGTCTGTTGTTATCGGAACCTTAAGAGGAGAAGTCTTTAGCTGTAATGGCGTTGAAATTGGAAAACTTAAGAATGTAAATTACCCAGTCTTGACATTTGTGGTAGAACAGTCCAATATAACTGCGGTTGATAGACTTATCAGTGAAAAGAAACTCACAAAGGTAGCTACAGATTTACAAGGTGATTCGGAAAAAGTAAATCGTTTACAAGAGTCGTTCGATTATATAACAGAAAATTTCGAGCAACTACGTAATCCCATGCTCGCAAGTTATCTTTTTGACGCAAGCAAGGCAACTCCTGTTGACGAAAATAAAATAAAAGAACGAGTAAAGTTGATAGAAGAGAATAAATTGAATTCTCATCTTAATGAATGGCAGGTTGAAGCAATAGCAAAAGCTGTAGAAGCAAAGGATTTGGCTGTAATTCAAGGACCTCCTGGAACAGGAAAATCCACTGCTATTGCCGAATTGATATGGCAGTTAGCATTATCTAATCCAAAAGATAGGACTCTCCTAACCTCAGAGGCAAATTTGGCTGTAGATAATGCTTTGGATCGATTGAAGTTTTCTGAACATAATCTTGTCAAACCTATTCGTATAGGTGCAGGTGATAAGTTTTCATCAGAAGGATTGCCTTACGCAATAACCGAAATGATGAAATGGGCTGGTATTGACTTTTCTAAAAATTTCATCTTAAAGGAAGATAATGAAGCAATTGAAGAGTCTGAAGAATACAAGCTGTTTAAACCCAATAATATTGCTTTGGTAAGATGGTTAAAAAACATTCTTAATAGATCTCAGATACAGAATGAATCTATTGAAAAGGCATGGTTTCATTTTTTGATGAATCTTCCTCAAGATCTTCGCAAGTTAGTGTTTAATCTTTATAGAAACAACTGTAATGTGATTGGTGCTACATGTAGTTCAATTACAGAAAAGAACTATGCGGCAATAGAAGCACATAAAGAAAACACCGAAAGTCGTTTCATGAAGCGTTACAAGAATATTTTCAAAGACGACGAACATCTTGCTTTTGACGTGGTAGTTCAAGATGAAGCATCAAAAGCAACCCCATCAGAATTGTCCATGCCTCTAGTGTATGGCACAAAGTCAATTATAATTGGTGATCATCGTCAGTTGCCACCAAACTTAGATAGAGAAGATATTCTTTATAAGCTTCACTATCAAGCATTGCAGTCTGTCGATGTTGAAGAAAAGGAACAAATTATCGAATTGGAGAAATTTGTTCGTCATAATTTTGATCAGTTAGAGAAATCGCATTTTGAACGATTGTTTATGCAAGCAAATCCTTCTATAAAAGGAACGTTCAGAAAGCAATATAGAATGCATCCAGACATCAACAAGGTTATTGAACAATTCTACACGAAGGATGGTGGATTGGAATGTGGTTTCATAAATGAGGATTATGAGTCAGAAGATACTCCATTCTCTCGTTATCATGGTATTGATATTGAGGGACTTCTATCGCCAGAAAACCATGTTGTGTGGATTGATACCAATTCTCCTGAGATTGCAGAGGGCACTTCACGAACAAATAAAGGTGAGGTGGATGCGATTGAATGGGTTTTGTCTCAACTTGCAGAATCTGAATCATTTGCAACGTATAATGGTAAATTCAGCAATGAGGAAGATAAAGAGATTGGGTTAATTACATTCTATGGTGCACAACTAAAGCAACTCAGACGACTGCAAGCAAATTATTCTGGGAAACTAACATTGAAGCCAAGTTCCGTAGATAGATTTCAGGGCATGGAAAGAAACATTGTGATTGTTTCATTAGTACGAAGCAATTGTATTGCAGAAAATGAGAAACAAGCTCCGGATTTCCGTATTTATAAGGAATTGGGTTATAGGAAACAAAAAGATTTCGGTTTTGCAAAGTCGCCAAATCGCTTAAATGTAGCATTATCACGTGCAAAACGATTGCTAATTATTGTAGGAAATAGTGCACATTATTCTGCATACAAGAATAAAGAAGGTGAGGCTATATACAAAAATGTATTCGATAGTATAAAAAACAATCCTAATGGAAGAGTCATAAGATGGGAACATAAGCTAATGAAGAAGCGTCCACGTCCTATCTCTAAGAATCGATCTGCCAACCTTAATACTAGAGATATTAATCCTGCAACAGACGGACATTTAAGAGTGATAGAAACTTGGTTACGTCCATATGCAGATCGTAACAATCCAAAGATTGCTGTACTAGAGTTATCTACAAAAGCAGTTAAATGTCTTATTGGTAAAGACCAAGATGTGATTCGTAGTGCCAAGGTCGATGAATTCAATTTTCGGAACTTCATTAGGAATGCTAATAAAACTGAAACAGGAAAAGGTCTTGATTCACAAAACGAAATGGATATGCGCTATTTCGAGAGGAATGTATTACCCACAATCAGAAATTGGAAGAGAGTAATGCAGACCGAGAATGTCGATGTCGTATATACAGTAGCAACTGCCGCATATCGAACAGCACGAAATCGTGATGAAATTGTATCTTTTATCAAGGATAAAACAGGTATCAATGTCCGTATTTTGTCAAAAAAAGAGGAGTCCGTATCAACGATGTTTGCATACCTGTTTAGTTCAAGATACAAACAAGAAATGCTCACATCAGAGCATGTAATCATGATAGACCAAGGCGGTGGTTCTACGGAAGTTTCTGTATTCCGTCAAAACGATTTGGTAAATTCATATAGTATCAATCTTGGAACAACAGCATTAAGAAACATATTGTTCCTTGATTCTGACCGAAACACTCCTGTCGCAGAAGCATTAAACCGTAGTGACCAAAAAATCAAAGAACGTCTTGTTACGTTCTATAAAAACATGGGTGAAGCAATGATGTCTGATACTGAAAGCTTCTGTATTAGTGTTGGAACAGCAATCACACATGCTACAGGAGGCAAAAATAATGCTGCTCAACATGATAGAGTAATGACAAGAGAAAAAATAGAAGATTGCATCAATACATGTACCGAGGCAATTTTGAATCAATTTGATACCGTTGGAGATTTGAACGAATTTGACTTTGAAGCATCCAAGGGTAATAAGGAATTAGATGATCAAATTACAATGCGTCTTGGTTTGCCTATGTTCCTTTCGTTAATGGATAAATTCAACATCAAGGAGATCCATGTAAGCGGAACTGGACTATGGTATGGTATATATTTACAGCATTTACATAATATCTCAGACAAATAATTATGCAATACAACGATATAATAAGCAACGGAACTCTTGTTTACAAATCGCAAGCAGGAGATAAAAAACTCCGTGAATGGCGAATCGAAGAAAGGACTTGTACTGTTAAATTTTACCGTACAGAACCTCTTACTGAATTTGATTCCATAATATTACGATTGATTGATTCTACAGAAAGCGGTAAGATAACCAGAGAAGAACTTGGCTTAACATTAGGATTTGATGTGGCCGACAGATTCTTTGGCTCTAAGCGGTACTATAAAGATTCAGCCGAAGTGTCTCTGTTCAATAAATTATTGGATAGCGTAATGATATGGAAACTTATTGTAGAGGAATCAGAAATGGAGAATACAGAGGCTGAAAACCTTGACCACACCGATAGTACCGAAAATAATGAGGTGGTTCCTGAAGATAAGGAAAAAAAATCGGATACTCCTAAATATATTCGATTAACAAGACTTGGTCATAAGGCATTAGACATGAATTGCAAATTCTCCTTCTTTTCTGGAGAGAAAGTAGTCATGTCAAATGTTAACAAGTCAGAACACATAGAAGACACAGATAATTTCCCTTTCTTCTCAGCTCTGGACCTGTACACGGAAATCAATCATGTAGAATCCTTGAAGGATTATAATCCAGACGAAATTGACATAGACAATACTGATGACTTGATTAATCGTCTGAATCTTCAATCTAAATCAGCTACAAAAATTTTTGAAGCACATGCGCTTAATTCTTGGAAATATACAGTTAAGTATGTCAATATAAGTTTGTATCGATACAATGACAAGTTTTATCCAATAATCTTCAAAGGAGAAGAAGTATCGCTGGAAGCAACAAATATTTTGTATCGAGAACACAATGAACACCTATATAACCAGAAAGTCAAAAAAGCACTTTATTATAAATTGATAAACAATGCTGATTCTGTAATCAATTATGGTGAAATTAAGCATTTTGAAGACGAACTTGACGAAGAAGACTTTGAGTTGATTATCAGAGATTCTCGAACTGAGTGGTCTGATAGCTCAACATATGGATTTATAGTCAAAAGCGAGTATTGTACTGAAAAGAATTGGGACATCATATCAAAATACTGCCCTATAGATATTATAATGAAGCACATCTCTGATGCTAATGCTTCATTTGATATGGTGACATTATCTGCAAAACTTCCTATTTCATTCATTATTGCAAACTGTGCGAGATACGAATGGAATATGAATGTTGTTATGTCTCGTAGTGATATTACAACAGAGCAAGCACAAGAACTTATGTTGTGTGATTCAAATTCCAATATTGAATGGGATTGGGAAACCATAAAGCCGTTCTTGGACATTAATTTTGTACCTTCTAACATCGAACACCTACATGTTGACTTTTACAATTTAACAGCTTGGTTGCCGATTGAACATTATAATTTAATTGTTGATAATCCTAGAAAAAATTGGAATTGGCTTTTCTTTGTTAACAATTCCAATACGGATCTTATTGTTAATCATATTGAACAATTGAAATCATATGTGGGTATCTATATAGGCATTATACTCGATAGAATTCTAACTGATTCTGAGAAAGTAAAGTCTATTGTACAAAATGCTAAGTTTCAAACTGTTCTTGGTAAACTCAAGAACGAAGGTTGTCTTATATCATATAATCTAGGTGCAAAAGCAAATTATGCATGGTGTGACGAGTTAATCGAATATTTAGAACAAAGTGGACTCCTCTGTTGGAGTTCGACAGAATACGTTCCTGGATTTGCTAAGTATTCATTTATTTCATGGGATTCTGAATTTTTTAACAAATATAGAAATAAGATTACAACGGCAGAGGATTATTCATTTGTTTCTGGAAAAATCTCGGATTTGTCATTAATATCATCACATCCAGATTTTTCTTGGGATTGGCATGCCTTATCAAGTAACAAAAACTTTTCTAATTCCGAGGCCTTCCTTGAATTAGGAAAAGAACTTGTTTCATACGAGGTGTGGATGAATAATTCAATGTTAGCTTTTACCTCAGAGTTCTTTGAGTCTCACAAACAATGGATGACAAATTCTAAGAATACAACGTTTGTCTCAAAGTCTGTTAATGATTTTAATGTTGTTCTTGATAATCCTTCTTATCCATGGGTTTGGAATGTATTAGCACAGAATGTTGTTATCGCAAATGATAAGAGATTCTGCGATAACCTACATAATCATACCGATGCAATTCCAAATTGGATTTCTACGGTTAAAACTGAAATTATTGAAGAATACTTCGATAACCTAAAATTATCCGAGTATATCAATAAGTTATCGGATTCCCAAACATGTGAGGCTCGCAATTCTTATTTGTTTGCTTTTGGCAACAATATCTGGGATAAGCTATCTCAAACGTTATCACCTGAATTCATATACGATAATATTCATGAGAGATGGAATTCAGATATAATTTCAAGAAGGTTGATTAAACTGATTGAAAATAACCCCGGAGCATTAGATATATGTAAAAATGTATTGAGATGGGACATTCTGTCTAATGAATTCAGCGAAACATTTATCGTTAATCATATTGACAATTTTAAGTGTTTGTGGGATTGGAATATTCTTACGAATAGGTTGTCTGCTGCTTATATCTACCAACATTTTAAAGAGTATTTTGATTATTGGAACAAGGATATTGCAGTCAGTAAGATAGTTCCTTTGCTAAAAAAAGTAGATGTCTTTGATGCAGTAATAGCAGACTTATTAGATTGGCAGGTTATTAGCGAAACTGCATCTGAAGAATTACTGTTTGACATACTTGAAGAAAAAAAAGATGTACTTGACTGGGACGTTGTGTCTAAAAGAATCTGTGACTATAAAGTCTGTGATTTATCAAAGATAATTACTCCAAGCAGTAATGTCTCAGAGTGCCTAAATTGGAACATATTAAGTTCTCACATGACACTAACAAGCATTATCAATTGCCGAAATCTTGTTGGCGCCAAGTGGGATTGGAGTATTATCACCGATCGCTTTGACACATCCTATATAGTTGACAATTTACTTAACTATTCCTCATTTTGGGATTGGGATGTAATACTTGACAAGAAATTCAACAAAGAATATATAATAACCAACTTGCATTTTGTTAAAGATGCTATATCTCAGTTGGAATCATCTACAAAAGAAAAATGTTGGAAGACTATTTCAAGTCTCTATAAACCAGCAGAATTACTCCTTTTATCGGAAACAAATAATCCGATGAACGGGTATGAATGGGATTACACGTATATTTACACTGCCATCACAGATCCTGAATTATTTGTTAATCAAGATCATTCATATGTTGACAGAAGAGCATTGTCTGCATGTGGTGCAGTAAACAAAATGTTTGAATATGATTCTGATACCTATGTATTCAGAACATGGAAAACAATAGTAAAAGGCAAGTTGAATAATCCAAAATTTGAATGGGATTACTCTGAACTTACCAAGCAGCCTTCTATACAAGAAAGAATTGACGTGTTTTATGAAATTAATCCTGATAGTTGGGATTGGGATTATATTAGCGAGTTTGGTAGCTGCTTGTTACCAGAACATAAGGGAAAATATCTCCGCAAATACAAGGATAGATTGAACTTTTCCCTTATTTCAACGCGTGAAGATATTGGAATTGACAATGAAATGATTTCAAGTTTCAATAAGGAAGAATGGAATTGGAAATCATTGTCTGAAAACAAGAGCATTGGTTTATCCTTTGATTTTATTTTTGGCTTAAAAGAAAAACCATGGGATTGGGCTGCTTTGTCTCAAAATTCTGCAATAAAATGGAATATTAAAATATTACGTGAAATACTTAAAACACCTGAGATAAAATCGGCGATTTCATGGGATGCCGTAGTTGCGAGAAAAGAACTGTCAATTGATGATGATGTAGTCGAGCAAATGGATGACGTTTGCTTTAGTTGGTATGTTTTGACATCAAACACTTCTTATAAGCCTTCTATAGCTACAATTAGTAAAGCAATAGATTCAGGCAAGGAAATTAACTGGGACGCACTGTCAAGCAATGTTAATATCGACATTCAATTTGCTCGTGCTTTTACAGAGAGATTAGATTGGTCTTTAGTCACATCAAACAAGAATGTGATAGATATAGAAAATGAAAACGTGATTGATGAATTCATTGACGAATTGGATTGGACATATCTATCAAAAAATATACAACTTACAACAGAGAGACTCGTTAAATATAAGAGTAAAATTGACTGGAAACTCGTAAATCAGCGATTCAACTATAGCGAGTTAGATATTTCATTCATAGATTCTATCCAAGAATGCATAGATTGGACAAAATTGTCCAGTGCATCTATTGTATTTACAGAAGAATTCTTACATAAATATCGTGCTAAAATTGACTGGTATGCATTTAGTAAGAATGAGTCAGTTGATTTCTCTGCGGATTTGTATCAAGATTTTGCAAAAGAATTGAACGTAATTAAATTCTTAGACAAGATGTCTCAGCATTCTTCTGGTTATTATGCTAAGATGAAAGTTTACCATTTCTCTCATATGTTCAATGCTATTGAGATAATCAAGAATCGAAAGATAATGAGTAGAAATAAGGCAGAAGAAACTAGATCCTTGAAATTTGATGCGGCAGGTTCAGTGGTACATCGAACAGGCAAGGCACATCCTTTTGCCCGATTCTATTTTCGTCCAAAATCAATGACACAATTCTACAACGAATGTCTTGGATGGGATAGTAGCCTTAAAACGGATTATGGCAAGAGTTATTACTCGCAAGCATGTGATTTACACTTGCCTAAGTGTCCTATGCCTGTTTTTTTTGAATTTGATATTCGCGAAATTATAGCAAAATATCCAGAAAAGTGCTACTATAGCACAGGTAACCTACAGACCAATGCGGCTTCTGTATTAAGAATCACAGAAACACCAGATCGTCTTAGACTGGATTATTTATATCATGATATATCAGATTCAAAATCTCTGACTAATAATTATTTAGGAGGAGAAAAGGTGTCTTCTGGAGAATGGATGTCAATATTCTATGATTTCTTCAATCGAATAAAAGAACAGTCACAACAAGAATTCCTAGTGAAAGATGAGCTCGATTTCACGCAATTAGAATCATTGAGAATCATTTGCTATGATGAATTCCAAAAAGATTTGCTGATTAACTATCTGGGTGACGATGAGATTATCTCTAAAATAGAAGTTGATTATAGAATGTACTCTCATGAAAACAGACAGCTGGAAATGATGGATCATGAGGATGTTATATCTATTACATCAGACTATGACATTAATGGATGTGCCTATCTTTTAGTGAAGGGCGGCGTAATAAAAAATCAGGAATTGATTCAGAATAGAACAGCATCAGGTAATATTATGTATCCTTCAGTTGTATTTGACAAACATAATCCGCCTTCCGAGGTATACTTAATTGATCCTAACCCAAAAGCAGACACAAAAAAATGGTTAATATATAAATCATAAATAATGAATAACATAACATTTGTAAAAGGTAACATCTTTAATACCAAAGCTCAAACTGTCGTAAACACGGTTAACTGTGTTGGAGTTATGGGTAAGGGCATAGCGTTGGTTTATAAACTGCGCTATCCTAAGATGTTTGATATATATAAGGATTACTGCCATCAGCATCTAATTGGGATTGGAAAGCTCTGGATATATAAAGGGGACGAAAAGGATCCTTGGGTGCTTAATTTCCCCACAAAATTCCATTGGAAATATCCGAGCAAATATGAATATGTCGAAAAAGGGCTTCAAAAATTTGTTGACACATATGCCAGTCATGGTATAACTTCTGTTGCTTTTCCTCTTTTAGGAACTAATAATGGAGGATTGGATAAGAATGTTGTTAAAGGAATGATGGTAGATTATCTTTCCAAATGTGATATTCCAATAGAAATTTATGATTACGATCCGTCAGCATCTGATGATTTATACGAGCATTTTAGAACAAGTTGGTTGTCTATACCTGACGTTCAGAAAAAACAGGTAACTAAGATTAGAACTCAAAAGCAGATTGACACAATTGATTATGCAGTAAAATCTGATGGTTTAAAGTCTATGATTTCTCTAATCAACTATCCTGGGATTGGTCTTAAAACTATGGAGTGTTGTTTTAAAGTAGTCATGAGCTATCAGCGAGAACAAAGTTTATTTGATAACATATGAAATATTCGTTATGGCACTAGCAATAAACATAAATGACCTGCTAAACAAGCAGAAAATAGAATCCAACCGAATTGAGTTCAAGAAGGGTTGGAATCCAGCGAGCATATACCATAGCGTATGTGCATTTGCCAACGACTTTGATGACCTTGGTGGTGGTTACATAGTAGTTGGTGTTGATACAGACGAAACGACAGGAGTAGCTATTCGTCCCGTTGAAGGAATACCAACAGAAAAGATTGATGGGATTCTTCAGGATATGATAGGCTACAACAACAAGATTTCTCCTTACTACATGCCTCGCACTAGTGTTGAAGAGATAGATGGAAAGTATGTGCTTGTGATATGGTGTCCTGCAGGAATCAACCGCCCATATTCAGTACCGGAGAACGTAACAGCCAAGAGTAACACAAAGGAATATTTCTATGTCCGTAGTGGCACTAGCAGTATCATTGCTAAGGGAGAAGTTCTTGATGAACTGCGTGAGTTAGCAAGTCGTGTGCCATTTGACGAGCGTGGAAATCCCGACATCAAGATAGAGGATATCTCAACACTTCTATTGCGAGAATATTTGGTTAAGGTGGGTAGCAAACTTGCCAACGAGTTATATACAAAACCTCTCGAAAGCATTTTGGAGCAAATGGATTTGTATGTTGGGCCCAAGGAAAATCGTATGCTCAGAAATGTAGCCGCTATGATGTTTTGTGAAGACCCAAGCAAATTCTTTAAGCGTACACAAGTTGAAGTCGTATATTTCCCTAAAGGTCGATTGAATAATCCAAACAACTTATATGAAGGTCCTGTAATAAAGGGTTCCATCACCCAGATAATTGACAGGACATTGGAATACCTGAATCGTATGCTTGTCATGCAGACGGTTATAAAACCCGAGGATAGCAGCAGAAGTCAAAAATTCTTTACCTATCCATATCAAGCATTGGAAGAGAGTGTGACGAACTCACTCTATCATAGAGATTATCGTGAGTGGGAACCCGTAGTTATCACAGTAGAACCTCAAGGTATCACCATCCAGAATGTTGGTGGCCCCGATAGAAGTATATCTGCTGCCGATATTTCAAAATGTGAAATATTAGTATCTAAACGCTATCGTAATCGCAGACTTGGTGAATATCTTAAAGAACTGGATTTGACAGAAGGTCGTAGTACAGGTATTCCAACAATCCAAAATGTTTTGGAAAACAATGGTTCACCCAGAGCTACTGTCGTTACTGACGATGAACGAACCTTCTTTAGAATAACCATCCCTTGTCATAAAGCAGCTGGTAACATTATCGCAGACATTGCACATAAAGATGGCTCTTTAAAAGCTTCAAAACGAGGGTCGCTAAAAACTGCACTACAAACTGCACCAGAAACTGCACCAGAAACTGCACTACAAATCATCAATGAAATTAGGAATAATCCTAATGTAACCCTTTCTGAGATGGCAGAAATTATAGGAGTCTCTCGCCGTTGGATTGCCACTAATATGAAACAGCTTCAAGATACAGGAATTGTTAAAAGGGTTGGACCTAATAAAGGTGGTCATTGGGAAATTATTGGTAAATAGAAAAATAGAGTTTATATGCTGTTAGGACAAAAAATAAGAGAATTAAGAATGGAGAATGGAGTGCTACAAAGACAATTAGCCTCCCTCCTTGAGATCGACACCCCAATGTTTTCAAAAATTGAAAGAGGTGATAGACGTGCAAAACGCACACAAGTTATTCAACTAGCCAACTATTTCAATGTTGACGAAAAAGAGCTTCTAACTCTCTGGGTTGCAGATAAAGTCCTCGATGCGGTGGAAGGTGAAGAAGAATTAAAGATAGATGCTATTAAAATTGCACAAGAAAAAAAATAATTTTTTAGACATTTCCTATGGCTGAATATCGAGTTCCCATCAAATATGCTTTCCCGTTGTTTACAAAACATAATTCTACTGATTATCTTATTAAGCATGATCAGATACGAGTTTCAGACATTTGGGCCTTTTGGCAATATATCATTGGACGATATGTAAAAAAATACGCAGGTGAAAAAGATTTCTTATTAACATTAATTGAACAAGCAAGATACTTTTATGAGGCAGCAGAAAAAGCGCCAATTAAATCTCAACCTTTGTTATACTATTACTCCTTTCTAAACTTAGTAAAGGTGGTTATAAATGTCAATACGCTTACAACATATGGAACGGGGTACAATTACTATCATGGAATAGAAGCTTGTAACATCAAGAAGAAGGATAAACTACAAAACTTAAGTGTTGGTATAAAAAGTTTATTATTACCTCCTGGAACCCGTCCAAAACCTGGAAAACTTCCAGACTTATCTGTTGCGTATACCTTTATGAAACAGATGGGTGATAACTTCCCATGCCCTCCTGTGTTTAATCTTAATATCATTGATATGCTGAAGGCTTGCGTAGGGATACACCGGACATATAGTGAGACGAATAATGAAAAGGAAGTTTATATTCGACTAGGCACACTGGATTTATGTAGGGAAGGGAAAACTTTACGATGTAAATATGAAGTTTTGGATTGTGATGCAAATATTTGTGCGCAATTGACAGCTGCTGGCTATAACATCGTGCAAGATGTGGCAGAGGATGGAACAAGTCATTTTAAATGGATTGAAGAATGGACTATGACATCATATAAAGAAACAAAATATGACTATTACATGTTAGCAGAGCGACTAAAAACAAAGGGGATTTGGTATTATACCGATGGAAACAACTACCGTACATTTATATCAACTTCCCCATTGCATATTTCTACAGAATCAATAATATACAATTTAATGTTTTTCTTTGGCTCTATTACACGTTATCATCCATATATGTTTGATAATTTGTTGACAGACCAACAGATGTGGTTGATTAGTGAGTTCCTAAGAACACAACCGAAACAATTTCTACATGCTGTTACATCAAGAACAATAGAGAGCGCTGTCTTAAACCCATTCCCTTCAAATGATATGCTTTGATAATAACGGGGAACTTTATGGTATCAATTCACAAGGTTTCTGTTAATATATTGCTGAATATTAGCGAATTGTAGATCTTATTTTGGTTCAAGCGTGAGACCGTGCTTGTAGCCCGTCCCACACTCAGAGGCTCCGGAATTGCCCATCTCTGTAGAACGAGCAATGCAGAAGCCTCACGCTGAATATGACACACCCCACTAATAGGTGTCGCACACCTATCAATGGTAATATTACATATCCATAAGGCATCTACCATTGCTTCATTCTTGACAGAGATTTAGAAAGTTGCGAAGTTCCTGAATGCCAAGAAAGAGCGTAAAGTAAACGCTTCCTAAAATGTCTGCTTTCCCACCCACATACCCCGCATAGGGCTTCTGCAAGTGTTATGCACTGCAAAGTTACGAATCTATTTTGATATAATTGTGTGTCAAGCGGTTGAATTTTTAATGACAATAAGAAACAATCCTTAAACTATCCTTATTTGAAGTTTTTTGAGTATTTGCCTCAGTTAGCAAAAAGAGCCGCCTTTCGGCGACCCTTTCGTTGTGATTGGCACTGTTAATAGTGGAGGAAAACGTAGCCGTTGTCGTAATAGTAGTCCCACATGAACAAGTCGCGGGCGTAAGCGTCGTAGTCGAAGTAGTTGGCGAGATGCCCCATCTGCTTTTCGAGGTCATAGCAGTCGTTTACGATTTCTCGTGCGAAGTCTTCCTCGCTGTCGTACTCTCCGACGTAGCAGTCCTCGAAATGTTCGAGTTCTTCACAGCCCCAGTCGATGAAAGCGTCCACAGCGTCCGTCGAATACTTGTCGCACAAGTCGGAGTATTCTCTTACTGCCTCGAAGCTGTCCTCGTCGAAGCTCGATTCGTCGTGCCATTTCTTTGGGAACGCCTCGTAGTCCTGGAACATCAGTTCCGGATCTTCCTCGTCGGCGTGGATTGCGTAGCAGAAGTTGAGAAAGTCGTCGTAGTCGTAGAACGTGGTGAGGTCAATCCACAGACCGCAGATGCCTTTCTCGCCGCTGTATTTGCCGTATGTGCCGCAGTAGATGCTGGGATTGCCTTCGCAACCGCTTTTGTGTTCTCCGATTGCGTCGATGAGTGTTTCAGGCGTAAAGCCGAGTTCTTCGAGGCGTGCTTCCACCTCTGACGTGATTGTCAAGTCGCCGAATTGTAATCTGATAGCCTTGATGTTTTGAATTGAATTTTTCATTTGCTTAAAATTTTAAATTTTACACTGCCACAAAATGGCATTGTGAGCGGATTGCCGCAAAAGCAAGGGTGATTGCGTCGTTGCAGGGTAGCGAAACGGCGAGGAACACGGAGTGCACACCTGCCCTTTCTGTTCCGCGGTATGCCATAACTTTGCGGCGTAAAATAAAATTTAGCGAATGAAAACCCGCAGGGTCAAAACGAGAGGCAAAAGAGCAACAAAAGGTGATGCCGACATAGGCAGAGCGTGGTGCACGTGCAACTTGGAGCCGTCCGAAACACCATTGGCGCAAAACAAAGCGGTTGAAATCCCTGCATCGCGGCACAGGAGGCTCGAAGCGGTGGTCGGCAGATGCCTTTAGGGCTGTGACCTTACCACACTCGCAGACGCAGACACCAACTTCACTGCAACGCAAAGCCGATGTGGAAACCGCTTGCAGGACGGAGAGGTCGTTCCCAAGATAAAAAAATGGTGCGACACTTCGGCGAGGTAGCGTAGAGAAGCAGAAAGAGATGCTTGTGCGTAGTTATTCGGCAGCGTGGACTGCATCATCGGCACAATGGGGCAAGAATAACGAGTGAGGACTGCCACAAAGGAGAGCAGCGAAGCGGTCAGCGATGGAAAAGTAGCCGAGAATATGACCGTTCCACGAAAAGCGATAGGCAAATCGCCTCTACTACAAAGCCTCGGCTGCGACAATGTGTGACTGCACGGCAACGGCCACACTTTCCGCTTTACAAATCACAACAACAGGAAAGGTGTCGCCGAAAGGCAGCTCTGAAATTTTTAAATTTCATGACAAATCGCTACATTTGCAAAAGAAAAATCAGTCCCACAAAAAAATCACACCTCCGCAATAAAAAACAGCCTATATGTGGTAATATATGGGGGATTAATTTGGGCAATGTAGCTTATATATTTGTGTATCAATCAATAACAATGTTACAACCAATATCAACTGG